>CAJIBF010000152.1_pt1 | contig 25806 bp, 24 predicted proteins | sample 9199291 | NCBI WGS metagenome assembly CAJIBF01 (sample SAMEA7708293, study PRJEB35096) | sediment metagenome | biome: marine neritic benthic zone biome [ENVO:01000025]; feature: sediment [ENVO:00002007]; material: shallow marine sediment [ENVO:03000034] sea grass bed [ENVO_01000059] ...
CCGTTGTTATTGACCCGGCAATATTTTCAATATCCATAATACCGATGCCTTCATCCTTAACCTGCTGAACGGGTTGTACAGGCTCTTCGGGATACATATAGACAGCTTCATTCAATGCTTGCCACGCGCTCTGTTCGAGTTCGTTTGGATCGGGTCTGGCGATAAAAACCTCTTCCTTTTCAAATTTACGAATCGGCGTTTCAATTACTTCCTGCTGTGCTTCCTGTATTTTTGCCGCTGCGACTGGCGGCGTTTGTTCTTTAACAATGCTTATTGCATTTGAAGTATCCGATGCTTCGTTTAAATCGAGTTGCGTTTCAGTTTCGTCGATTTTGATGTCTATTGTTTGGTTATCCTCAATTGCTGAAACATTAGCCTCAGTAACAGGCTCGATCTTGTCAGATTGACTTAGCATAAACTGTTTCATATAAGGCAATGAAAATGCGACGGCGATAACGATCAACACTGATGCGGCAATCATCGTCCAGTTTCTGCCAGAATTGCTTTCCACAGAAACAAACTCTGTTTCAGATGCCGCCAGCGTGACGTGTTTGGAAGTGACGTGATTCATGTTTGCCGCGTAACTCGCGAGCAAGGCCTTGTCGGCAAGTATGTTGATGCGTCTCAGCAAGCCTTGCGAATACCTGGCAATGGTTTTTATTGCTTTATCATTAAACAGTTCGGTCGCACGATAACCGCAGGCACGAAGCCGCGTATTGATATAGTCCCGGATCTCATCCTGTTTAAGTGGATTGAGATAGAAACTGTAGGTGATCCTTTCCTTAAGCTGTCTTATTTCAGGCCTGGCGATCATGGAATCCAGTTCCGGCTGGCCGAAGATAACGATCTGCAATAACTTGTTCTGTGCCGTCTCCAGGTTGCTTAACAGACGTATTTCTTCAAGCGTGGCTATCGGCATACTTTGCGCTTCCTCAACGAACACGACGACCTGTTTGTTCTCGGCATGCCGCTCAAGAAGATAGTTCTGCAAGGAATTCATGACCTTCAGGCGGCTTGCATCCGGTTTAACGGGCAGGCCCAGCTCAAAGGCAATAGCGTGTAGAATGTTGTCGGGTGACAGGCTGGGATTGGCCAGATAGACGATCTCGATATTTTCCGGGAGTTCCTTTTCCAGCATGCGGCACAGAGTCGTTTTACCACTGCCGACTTCACCAACAAGCTTGACGATTCCTTCGCCGCTGACTATCGCATAAATCAACGCATCCAGAATGGCGCCGCGGTCACCGCCTGGGAAAAACAAACTCGTATCGGGAGTGATTTTAAAAGGCGGCTGTTTCAAACCAAAATAATCGTAATACATCGCCTCGTCCTCAATCCGATCCGTTTTTCGTTTTAATATTGAGCCGTTCCAGCCTACTGTATAGTGTAGTACGGTTTATCCCTAAAATTTTTGCGGCTTTGCTCAGGTTGCCATCGCTCATCTTCAGCGCCTGGTTAACATATCGACTTTCCCAGTCGTTTAATTTTTCATCAAGGTGAAACTCATGGTCGGCAAGATCCTGGTATAACATTTCATCTGAAAGATTCGCCGTTTCGCCCTGCTCCTCATAATCGGTTTCCAGTTCTTCCAGGAGCTCATCACGACTTACTGTCTTGCCCAGATATTTTGCAGACAGGCGTATGACAATATTCCTCAATTCTCGGATATTGCCGGGAAAATCATATTCAAGCAGTAAGCCCCTGGCGGCTTCATCCAGTTCGAAACTGCGCGTGCCTTCCGTATAAACCTGTTTGAATTTATCCAGCAGGATCAACACATCCTTATCGCGTTCACGCAAAGGCGGCACGGATATCGTCAAGACGGATAAGCGATGATAGAGGTCTTTGCGAAATTCATTATTTCGAACTTCTTCCTTGAGATCACGATTGGTTGCCGTGATGATCCTGGCACGGGATAAACGCGGTTTCGTTTCTCCTAACCGGTAAAACTCCCCATTTTCCAGCACACGTAATAACTTGGACTGCAGTGATAATGGCAGCTCGCCTATCTCGTCCAGGAACAAGGTCCCGCCATTGGTAGCTTCAAAAAACCCGGCACGCTCCGAGGTGGCACCGGTAAAGGCGCCCTTGGTGTGGCCAAACAGCTGTGCTTCGAGGAGTTCATGGGTAAAGGCGGCACAGTTGATAGTCATAAATGGCAAGTGCATGCGATTACTGGACTTGTGCAGTTCCTCAGCAACCAGCTCCTTACCGGTACCCGATTCACCTTCCACCAGTACGGGGAAAGGCGTATCGGCAAATTGTTTGATCAAATCGCGCAGCGTCATTATGGCAGCGCTTTCACCGGTAAGATTACTTTCCTCGTGAATGATTTCCTTTTCCTTGGATTCAGCCTGCAACATCATCATCTGATGCTGTAAACGAGTTTTCAGCAAAGCCATGTCACAAGGCTTGGGAATAAAATCAACAGCGCCCAGGGTTAGCGCATGGTGGATATTCTTATCGTCGTTCTGGCCAGACAGGATTAGGATCTTAAAATCACTATTCAGAGCCATCAGCTCTTCAATCAACTTAAATCCTTCTTCAGGAGAGTGCGGTTTTGGTGGTAAACCCAGGTCGACCAGCGCCAGAGACGGCGTACTCGGAATCTCCCTGATCATCTTGGTTACCTGCTTGCGCGATTCGGCGGTAATCAGATCAAATTCGTCTTCAAGCACGGCTGACAGGGAATCAACAATAATAGGATCGTCATCAACGAAAAGCAGCAACGGCTTTTCGCATTCATCAACTGCGTTTATATTATGAGCATTAGTTGACAAGATATTGATTCCTAAATACTTTCACATGCAAACATACAACCTAAAACAGGCTACAGCAAGTGCTTTTAAGAAATATCCGGCCGCCTCGACGCCGGCCGCGTCAGCTCAGTCCGAAAAAAAACGCTGAATTATGAATAATGCTCAGCTATGTCTTTGATCAATACCAAGATTTTTCCAAATCTCAACGCTGGCTTCGGATTGGTTCATGGTATAGAAATGCAGGCCCGGCACATCGTTAGTGAGTAATTGCTCACACAGTTCCGTAGTCACATCTATTCCAAACTTACGAATCGAGATCCGATCGTCACCAAATTCCTGTAGCCGCTTCAGTATCCAGCGCGGAATTTCCGCGCCGCAGGCCTCTGAAAAACGTACCAGTTGGGTGCAGTTGATGATAGGCATCACACCGGCAACGATAGGGATATCGATACCCAACTTTTCACAGCTGTCGACAAATCGATAGTAGGCAAACGGGTTATAAAAATACTGGGTAATGGCCCCGCTGGCACCTGCATCGACCTTCATCTTGAAATGCTTGAGGTCTGACTGGGCATTGGCCGCCTGGGGATGAAATTCCGGGTAGCACGCGACCTCGATATGAAAATGATCGCCGGTTTCATTGCGGATGAATTCAACCAGCTCATTCGCGTAGCGCAGCTGTCCGTAACCAACCGAACCCGACGGCAGATCGCCACGCAGCGCAACGACTCGCTTGATGTCCTGTCCCTTGTAGTTATTCAGTATGTCCTTTATCTCTTCATTCAGGGCACCCATGCAGGAAATATGTGGCGCGGCATCAATCCCCGTTTTCTCACGGATATCAAGCACGGTTTCGAAGGTCCGTTCCCGGGTACTGCCACCGGCACCAAAGGTGACCGAGAAATAGTCCGGATTAAGTTTTGCCAGCTCTGCCTGCGTCGTTTGCAGTTTGCCAACGGCCTCCGGCGTTTTTGGCGGGAAAAATTCAAAACTGAAACTGCGCTCAAACTTTTTTTGAGATTCCATTACCGCACCCTGATTTTGTTTTAACTGATGGTATCTACTCGTGACAACTTAAATTGGGAAGGCCATCAATCCCCATTGATGGCCGCCGTTGCCTCTTGCTTATCGCCTAGTAGCGATAATTTTCAGGTTTGTAAGGGCCTTCAACCGAAACGTTGATGTAATCAGCCTGTTCCTGGGTGAGCGTGGTCAACTTCGCACCAATACGTTCCAGATGCAGTCGAGCCACTTTTTCATCCAGATGTTTAGGTAACACGTAGACATCGTTTTCATATTTATCACCGTGCAGAAACAGCTCAATCTGCGCCAGTACCTGGTTGGTAAAAGAATTCGACATCACGAAACTCGGATGTCCGGTTGCACAGCCAAGGTTAACCAATCGCCCCTGGGCCAGTAAAATAATTCGCTTACCATCCGGGAAGATAACGTGATCGACCTGCGGTTTGATCTCTTCCCACTGATACTTCTCCAGGCCCGCGACATCGATTTCATTATCAAAATGGCCAATATTGCAGACGATAGCCTGATCCTTCATCTGAACGAGGTGATCATGGGTGATAATGTTAAAGTTGCCGGTTGCGGTCACAAAGATATCGACCTGGTCGACAACTTCCTCAAGCCTGACAACGCGGTAACCTTCCATTGATGCCTGCAATGCACAAATAGGATCAATCTCGGTGACCCAGACAGTGGCACCAAGACCACGCAAAGACTGGGCGCTCCCCTTACCAACGTCACCATAACCGAGAACCAGCGCAATCTTGCCGGCCACCATCACATCAGTAGCGCGCTTGATGCCGTCAACAAGAGACTCGCGGCAACCGTAAAGGTTGTCGAATTTTGACTTGGTAACAGAATCGTTGACGTTAATAGCCGGCATCGGCAATTCGCCTTTCTTCTGCATTTGATACAGTCGCTGGACACCGGTGGTGGTTTCCTCGGTCACACCCTGGATATTGGCCAGCGTGCGCGAGTAAAACGTATTGTCGTCTTTTAATTTGTTTTTTATTGCCGCGAACAGGTACTGCTCTTCTTCCGAGCCGGGATTGGCTATCACGGAAGGATCCTGCTCGGCCTTACTACCCAGTATTAACAATAGGGTCGCGTCACCGCCATCATCCAGAATCATGTTTGGTGAGCCGCCGTCAGACCAGGTCATGATGCGATGAGTGTAGTCCCAGTACTCTTCCAGCGACTCGCCTTTATAGGCAAACACTGGAACACCCTGATCGGCAATGGCGGCCGCGGCATGGTCCTGGGTTGAGAAGATATTGCAGGATGCCCAGCGTACCTCGGCACCCAGGGCGCGCAGACTCTCGATCAATACCGCTGTCTGGATAGTCATATGCAAAGACCCTGCTATGCGTGCACCTTTCAGGGGCTGCTCACCTGCGAGTTCCTCGCGTATCGACATCAAACCCGGCATCTCGGATTCTGCAATGCGTATTTCTTTATGGCCCCATTCGGCCAGCGCAATATCGGCGACGTGAAAGTCGTTATCTATAGAGTTAGCTGCTACGCTCATCATGTTTCTCCTGTGTAAACAATTAAAGCGAGCGCCGTTGTGATATGTAGTACTTTTCGAGCCTAGCGGTAAAACCGTCGCAACGCTCCTCGAAAAGACGTTTTCAAGTGGGGCGAAGTATAGTACTCACCGCCCCGATTTTCAAAGTAGTCTGCTATTTGTCAGTAACAGGGCCGTTTGGTTCCTAACTGACGGCATCGCGGAGTGCTTCGGCCTTGTCGGTCTGCTCCCACGGTAAATCTATATCGCTTCTGCCAAAATGCCCATAGGCGGCCGTTTTGTGGTAGCGCGGCTGCAGCAGATCGAGCATCTGAATGATGCCTTTCGGACGCAAGTCAAAATGTTCACGTATTGCCGCTATCAATTTATCGTGCGCCACAATACCCGTACCGAAGGTGTCGACACTGATCGAAGTAGGCTCGGCAACACCAATCGCATAGGACACCTGTATCTCACAGCGCGAGGCCAGGCCTGCGGCAACGATATTTTTCGCAACATAGCGAGCAGCATAAGCCGCCGAGCGATCGACCTTGGATGGGTCCTTGCCGGAAAAAGCGCCGCCCCCGTGGCGTGCCATACCGCCATAGGTATCCACAATGATTTTGCGCCCGGTCAAACCGCAATCGCCTACCGGCCCACCTATGACAAAACGCCCGGTCGGGTTAACCAGGTAGCGGGTATTTTTTGTGATCATGTCGGCCGGTAAGGTCGGTTTGATGATATGTTCGATAACGGCCTCTTCCAGCTGTTTGTGCGAAATGTCAGGGTCGTGCTGTGTGGATAGAACTACCGTATCAACCGCCTCGGGCTTGCCGTCATCGTAGATAACCGTCACCTGGGATTTGGCATCGGGCCGCAGCCAGGGTAATTCCTTGCTCTTTCGGACCTCAGCCTGCTTTTTTACCAGCAGATGCGCGTAGGTAATTGGAAATGGCATTAAAACGTCTGTTTCATCGCAGGCAAAACCAAACATCAGACCCTGATCGCCGGCGCCCTGATCGAGATTCAGGCCCTCGCCTTCGTTCACGCCTTGTGCAATATCCTGTGATTGCTTGTCGATAGCTACCAATACGGCACAGCTATCTGCATCAAAACCCATCTCGGAAGAGGTGTAGCCTATTTCACGTATGGCTTCACGGGCGATAGTCGGATAGTCGATCGTGGCCGAGGTGGTTATTTCTCCGGATAACACCACCATGCCAGTATTTACCAGGGTCTCACAGGCTATTCGGCCATCCTTGTCCTGGCTGAAGATGGCATCGACGACTGAATCGGAAATCTGATCGGCAACCTTGTCCGGATGTCCTTCCGATACGGATTCTGACGTGAACAGGAAATTGTTTTTCATCTGGTGTTTCCAAGCTTGAGTTTTGAAAGGCGCGGGATTCTAACGTTTATTCGCATCAATCGCACGGATTTCGACGATTTTTTTCAAAGCCGGTAGAATTAAACTGAACTGAGACATGGAATAGATTCGAACATGGTACTGATGAAAACGCCGGTGTGTGACTTCGGCCGCAAGGCGATAGATTTCTCACTAAGCGATTACGATGGCAAAACCTGGTCCATGGCAGACTGTACCGGTGAGAAAGGCACGCTGATTATGTTTATCTGCAATCACTGCCCATACGTCAAGGCTATCCAGACCAGGCTGGTCGAAGATACGACAGCCCTGGCAGAAACAGGCATTAAAAGCGTTGCTATCATGTCCAATGATCCAACCGATTATCCCGAGGACTCGGTCGATAATATGAAGCTTGTCGCCGAGCAATACGGTTACCCCTTTCCTTACCTGATCGATACGACACAGAAGGTCGCCCGTGCCTATGGTGCCATTTGCACTCCGGATTTTTTCGGCTACAACGACAAGCTGGAACTGCAGTACCGGGGCCGACTTGATTCCAGTGGTAAAGAAGCGGCAACGGACACTACCCGGCGTGAATTACTGGAGGCTATGCAGCTGGTTGCCGAGACCGGTAACGGTCCTCAGGAGCAAAACCCAGGCATGGGCTGCTCCATCAAGTGGACGGCCGATTCCTGACAGGCAAAAATCATGTTCAAAAGACTAAGGTTGCCCGGCGCATAAGCCTGAATATGACATCCTGCTTGCCCGAATCAAGCAGGTGAGAGACAATGTCGCGCTTTATTTTCCGGTGTCAGCCTGCCTGCATTACCGCTCACGGGCGGATAACGCGCCGACCATCGCTTGATCATCTAATACATTGCCGGTCGGCAGCACCGAGTATCTAATCAAAAAAACTATGAACATGCCGGCAAATAACCGGTTGGGGGAGAGATAATGCTATCCAGGCATGAACTTGCCAACGCCATACGCGCATTGAGTATGGATGCGGTGCAGCGGGCTAAATCGGGACACCCGGGTGCACCCATGGGTATGGCCGAAATTGCTGAAGTCCTTTGGAATGACTTTTTGAAGCATAACCCGGCTAATCCGAAATGGGACAATCGCGATCGTTTCGTCATGTCTAACGGGCATGGTTCCATGCTGATCTATTCTCTTCTGCACCTGGCCGGCTATGACCTGCCACTGGAAGAGTTAAAGAATTTCAGGCAGCTGCATTCGAATACCCCGGGACACCCGGAATACGGATATACCCCGGGTGTTGAGACCACAACCGGCCCACTCGGCCAGGGGCTGGCCAATGCGGTTGGCATGGCGCTGGCGGAGGCTGTCCTCGCTGCCCGTTTCAACCGCGAAAATTATTCTATTGTCGACCATTACACCTATGTCACCGTCGGTGACGGTTGTTTAATGGAAGGGATCTCACACGAGGCCTGCTCACTGGCGGGCACACTGGGTCTTGGAAAACTGATAGGCATCTATGACAGCAACCAGATCTCTATTGATGGTGATGTCAGTGGCTGGTTTACAGAAGACGTCGCGGCACGTTTCGAGGCCTATGGCTGGCAGGTTATTCGTGATGTTGATGGACATAATTCTGAACAGATAGCACAAGCGATCAATGAAGCACGCGAGGATCACTCCCGACCAAGCCTGATTTGTTGCAAGACCATCATCGGCTGGGGCTCACCCAATAAGGCCGGCAAGGAATCCAGTCATGGCGCCCCGCTCGGCGAAGAGGAAGTTTTACTGACGCGTGAAAAGATCGGCTGGCAATACGAACCTTTCCAGATTCCAGATGAATATTATGCGGCCTGGGATGCAAAAACTGAGGGACAGGAACTGGAAGCTAAATGGCAACAGCTATTCGACGAATATGCCAATGCCTACCCGGAACTGGCAGCAGAGTATCAGCGCCGTATGGCGGGTGAGCTATGCGATAACTGGCAAACTGTCGCCAGCGACTTTATTAACGAGGTAGATAAAAAAGCCGAATCGATAGCATCACGCAAGGCATCACAAAACGCTATCGAAGCCTTTGCCAGCCAGTTGCCGGAAATGATCGGTGGTTCGGCTGACCTGACGGGTTCAAACCTGACCAACTGGAGCGGTTCCAGCACCATCAGTGACTCAAACCACGATGGAAATTACATTTCATACGGTGTTCGTGAATTTGCGATGGCCGCCATTAATAATGGTATCTCATTGCATGGTGGTTTTATCCCGTATGCAGGCACCTTTCTGATTTTTTCCGAGTATGCCCGCAATGCCTTGCGTATGGCGGCACTAATGAAGATCAGAAATATCTTTGTGTTCACGCATGACTCGATTGGACTTGGTGAAGATGGCCCGACACATCAGGCCGTTGAACAGGCTGGAACGCTGCGTCTTATGCCCAACATGTCCTTGTGGCGTCCCTGCGATGCGGTAGAATCCGCGGTGGCCTGGCAGGCGGCGCTGGAACGTTGTAACGGTCCTACCAGCCTGTTGTTTTCACGCCAGGGACTTGCCCATGTAAAGCGAGATCGCCAACAGCTGGAAAATATAAAGCGAGGTGGCTATGTCCTGATTGAAAGAGCCGGGCAACCTGAACTGATTATCATCGCCACCGGTTCCGAGGTAGAAATGGCGATCAACACCGCTACAGCGCTAAACGGAAAAGGCCATAGTGTCCGGGTGATATCCATGCCGAGTACAGACGTATTCGATCAACAAGACGCTGACTACAAGGAGTCCGTACTGCCTGCTAACTGTCGAAGACGGATATCGGTTGAGGCGGGCGTGACCGCTTACTGGAAAAAATATACCGGGCTTGATGGCATGGAACTGGGCGTAGACAGTTTTGGCGAATCAGCTCCGGCAAAAGCCGTGTTTGAGCATTTCGGCCTTACCGAGGAAAAACTAACTGAAATGGCACAGCAACTGCTGAGCAAAGATTGAATTGAATATTATTAAATTTAAGAGCGGAGTAGAGCAATATGGCAATTAAAGTCGGCATCAATGGTTACGGGCGGATCGGACGCAATATCATGCGTGCCGTTTACGAATCCGATCGAACCGGAGAATTTGAAATAGTCGCAATTAACGATCTGGGTGACGCAAACACGAATGCGCACCTGACTCAATACGATACAGCGCACGGCAAGTTTCCGGGCACTGTCAGCGTTGAGGGCGACAATATGATAGTCAATGGCAATAAGGTAAGGGTATTGTCCGAGCGCGATCCCGCAAAGCTGCCCTGGGCCGAACTTGGAGTTGACGTAGTTCATGAATCAACGGGCTTCTTTACCAGCAAGGCAAAAGCCTCGGCACACATTGAAGCCGGAGCCAAAAAAGTCATTATTTCTGCGCCGGGTGGCAGCGATGTCGATGCTACCGTTGTCTACGGCGTCAATCACGATGTGCTGCAGTCATCGCACAGCGTTATATCCAATGCCTCATGTACCACCAACTGCCTGGCACCTGTCGTCAAGGTGCTGCACGAGCATATTGGTGTGCTTGGCGGTGTAATGACGACAATACACGCCTACACCAATGACCAGGTTCTTACCGATGTCTATCATAGCGACCTGCGCCGCGCTCGATCGGCAACCATGTCAATGATACCGACAAAAACCGGTGCAGCCGCCGCAGTAGGGCTCGTTTTACCCGAACTGAATGGCAAACTCGATGGCTATGCTGTGCGGGTACCGACCATCAATGTATCAATGGTTGATTTGAGTTTCACTGCGGCCAGGGAAACCAGCATTGATGAAATTAACAGTATTATGAAGCAGGCCGCGGACGGCCCCATGCAAGGCGTGCTGGCCTATAACGAAGCCCCGCTGGTTTCGATAGACTTTAATCATGACCCGGCGTCTTCCACCTATGATGCCGCATTGACCAAAGTCATTAACGGTACACTTGTGAAAGTTGTCGCCTGGTACGACAATGAATGGGGATTTTCAAACCGCATGCTGGATACGACGCTGGCACTGATGAATGCGAAATAGTCGCTGGGAGTAATGTGTCGATACTGGTAAAAATTGCTGATCTAGACCTGTCGGGTAAGACCGTTCTAATCCGTGAGGACTACAACGTGCCGCTGAAAAACGGTGCAGTAGCCGATGACACGCGTATCCTGGCAACACTACCCACCATCAAGCAGGTGCTTGAAGCAGGTGCCAGGATAATTCTGGTTTCACATCTCGGTCGACCGACCGCCGGTAAATACGAGGATAGCTTTTCACTCGATCCTGTAGCAAAACGACTCAGTGAGCTGCTTGGTTTTGAAGTGCCGCTGATTAAGGACTGGGTTAACGGCATAGACATGGCTGACAAAAATGTTGTGCTTTGTGAAAATGCGCGTTTTGAAAAAGGCGAAACGGAAAATGATGAGGCCCTGTCGAGAAAAATGGCGCAGATGTGCCAGGTCTATATCAACGATGCTTTTGCCACAGCACATCGGGCGCAGGCCTCTACGCACGGCGTTGCCAAGTATGCGGCAGTCGCTGCTGCGGGCCCGTTATTAATTACCGAACTTAAAGCGCTTAGCAAGGCACTGCGTGAACCTAAAAAACCGGTCGTGGCCATCGTTGGTGGCGCCAAGGTCTCCTCGAAACTGACGATACTCGAGAGCCTGTCCGAAAAAGTGGACCAGCTAATAGTCGGCGGCGGCATCGTCAACACCTTTCTCAAGGCAGCAGGGTACGAGATTGGTAAATCCTTGTACGAGCCGGATCTGGTCGATACTGCAGCAAGACTGATGAAAAAAGCTGATGAAAAAGGTTGCCATATACCATTGCCAATCGATGTCGTCTGCGGCAAGGAATTCGATGAGAATGCGCCGGCGATAACCAAACCGGTTGAGCAAGTTGAGAAAGATGACCTTATTATGGATATCGGGCCCGAAAGCAGCACCGTACTCAATGACATCATCGCCGGAGCCAAAACCATTGTCTGGAATGGTCCGCTTGGAGTTTTTGAATTTGAACAATTCAGTCAGGGCACGGCCAGCCTGGCAAAAGCCATAGCCAGCAGTAACGCCTATTCGATTGCCGGCGGTGGTGACACGATCGCGGCCATCTCAAAATTTCAGGTTGCCGAAAATATATCCTATATATCGACCGGCGGCGGCGCATTTCTTGAATTTCTGGAAGGGAAAAAACTACCTGCAATAGAATTACTCGAAGAAGCCGCCAGGGCCTGGGCCGCAATGGAACAGGCCAGAGAACTATAATCGCCTTTTATAAAAAATTAACACAGTGTTGTTATTGAATAGCGATGACATTCGTTGATATGGATAAATCAGTTTAATGAGAAGAACAAAAATTATTGCCACTCTGGGTCCGGCTACGGATCAACCCGGCATGCTCGAAAAATTATTAACCAGCGGAGTCGATGTATTTCGACTTAATTACTCGCATCAGACGCACGCCGATCATGAAAAACGGATGAAAGAAATCCGTAAGCTTTCGCTGAAACAAAAACATGCGGTTGCTGTTATTGCCGACCTTCAGGGCCCCAAGATCAGGATTGAGCGCTTCCGGGATAAGTCAGTCATGCTGCGCGAGGGAACTAGTTTCAAGATAGATACAGAGCTCGATAGTGACGCGGGTGATGAAACCCAGGTTGGCGTCAGCTACAAGCAACTGCCAAATGATGTCAAACCGGATAATTTGCTGCTGGTTGATGATGGTCGAATTGTTTTACATGTTAAGTCGGTTGGTAAAAACGTCATCGACTGCGAGGTCATTACCGGCGGCGAGCTCAGTAATAACAAGGGCATCAATCTGCAGGGCGGTGGTTTATCGGCAAGTGCGCTAACAAAGAAAGATGCCGAAGACATGAAACATGCCGCCTCGATCAAGGTTGACTATGTCGCGATTTCATTCCCGAGAGATGCCGACGACATAAAAAAAGCCAGAGAGCTGATGGAGAAGTGCGGTTGCCAGGCGCGGGTCATTTCCAAGATAGAACGTTCAGAGGCGCTGAACAATATTGAAGAAATAATCGAGGCATCCGATGTGATTATGATTGCCCGTGGCGATCTGGGTGTTGAGATCGGTGATGCGGCATTACCACCGGTACAGAAAAGCCTGATTAAAATGGCCCGGGATATGGACCGCGCCGTGATTACGGCGACGCAGATGATGGAATCAATGATAAAGAACAAAATACCAACTCGCGCCGAAGTATTTGATGTGGCTAATGCCGTCATTGATGGTACTGATGCCGTTATGCTATCCGGTGAAACCAGTATCGGTAACTATCCTGACCGCGCGGTTGAGTCGATGTCACGAATATGTGAAGAAGCTGAAAAACAACGCAGCGTGCGCGTATCGGATCATCGTCTTAATCAGCGTTTCGAAACCATCGCTGAAGCGATTTCGATGTCCAGTATGTATTCAGCCAACCACATTGGCGCCAAGGCGATATGCGCACTGACTGAAACGGGAGGCACCTGCCTATGGATGTCTCGTATCAGTTCCGGCATACCCATATTTGCTTTCACCCGCCATACATCAACGCGACGCCGTGTTGCTTTGTATCGTGGCGTATACCCGATAAAATTTGATATTACCCACACCGATCCGCTCGAAGCAAACAAGGAAATGATCGATATCCTGCTTAACATGGGCGCGGTCAAGGACGGTGATTTTGTCATCATTACCAAGGGTGACCTGCGCGGCCGACGCGGTGGCACAAACAATATGAAGATTATCCAGGTCGGTCAGGCACTGGAACATACACTTTAAGTATCAGATAGAGCAGAGAGGCATAGAACTATGAGTGCAGCAGAGTTAGAAGCAACAGCCAGGGCAATGGTCGCCAAAGGCAAAGGCATACTGGCAATTGACGAAAGTCATCCAACCATAAAAAAACGCTTCGATACCATTAATGTTGATTCCACAGAAGAGAATCGACGTACATACAGAGACCTTTTGATCACCGCACCAGGCGGCAATGAATATATCAGCGGCATGATCCTGTTTGATGAAACAATACGCCAGTCTACGAGTGACGGCACTCCTTTTCCACAAGCCCTTATTGACCACGGAATCATGCCAGGCATTAAAGTTGATACCGGCGCAAAGGATATGGCTGCGCACCCCAATGAAAAAGTCACCGAAGGCCTGGATGGTTTGCGCGACCGACTGGCTGAGTATAAATCGCTGGGCGCAAAGTTTGCCAAATGGCGTGCCGTCATTACTATCGGTGAGGGCATTCCCAGCCGCGGCTGCATCAATGCCAATGCACATGCACTGGCTCGCTATGCTGCACTCTGCCAGGAGGCGGGAATCGTCCCAATGGTAGAGCCGGAAGTACTGATGGATGCGGACAATACGATTGAACGATGCTATGAAGTGACCGAGCAAACTCTGAATACCGTATTTGCTGCGCTTTACGATCAGGGCGTAGCCTATGAACACACTATTCTCAAAACCAATATGGTTATTTCCGGTAAAAAATGCGCAACCCAGGCCGATGTGCAGACAGTCGCCGACATGACTGTTCGCTGCCTGCTGCATTCGGTGCCGGCTGCATTACCCGGCATTGTTTTTCTTTCCGGCGGCCAGAGCGCGGAACTGGCAACGGCACATTTGAATGCAATGAATGCCAGCTATCCCGATTTACCATGGCCCCTCAGTTTCTCCTACGGCCGCGCATTGCAGGAGCCATGCCTGAGCGCCTGGTCCGGCAAAGAGGAAAATGTCGAAGCGGCTACACAGGCATTGCTGCATCGTGAAAAATGCAACAGCCTGGCCTGTAATGGAAAGTACAGTAAGGACATGGAAAATGCTGCCTGAACAGGACAATGGCGGCATGACTCAGAGCCTGACCGAAGAGGCCCGGATTGCATACCGGGCCTTTCAGGATATGAGTCAAAGCAAGCAGCAGTATTTTGGTTTTTTACAGGAACTGGACAGCAAATATAAGACCGGCGGCACTCCCAGCATCGCCGAAAACCTGCAACTGGAAAAACTACTCGAAATTCATGACAGAAATGTGATGGCATTCAATACCGCTATGAGTGCGGTTGAAAACCCCGAGGCAAGACTGCAGCTCATCAAACTAATGTCCTAGCTGCAACAGGATATTGCCAGCTATTTTACCGTAATCGTTATCTTCTCCGACATGACCGGCGGAGAGTGCGGGATATGCAAATAGTTACCCAACACCAGCTGCAAGGTGTGGGTGCCGGGTTCAAGCGTCAATTCAGTTTCTGTCTGACCGCCGCCAAAGTGTTTATGCTGATCGTTGGCAGGAAGCGGTTTGGTCAAATCCGGTGTTTCGTCCACGTTAATCATTAAGTGATGGTGCCCGGTATTGTCTTTATCGACACCGGCAGGCGCTACGCCCATTCCCGATAATCCAAACTTGACTTTGAATGTAGTAGAAACAGTCGCCCCGTCTGCTGGCTCAATGAAATAGACTATGGCGTTGTCCGGCGCTCTGGATATCAGATCCTTGGCAAATACCGGACCTGCGATAAAACAAAATATCAAGATGAATAATGATTTCAGCTGCATGATTATCCTCGTTTCATTGCTTAACTGTCAGTCGCCTATTCGGTGGCGCTTTTTCTTTCCTGGAATGAGTCGTCCAGTACCTGTTCGACCTGCTGCGCCTTTTCCAGAGTATCGGTTTGTTCTTTCCAGACGTGCTCCCCGGTCTGACCGCGATTTTCACTGTCCTCTCCCGAGCAGCCCATAAGCATCAAAGGCAACAGGCAGGTAAAAACGATTTTCTTGTTCAAGTGCATCTCTCCATTTGACTAGCTGGCAACCAACAGTTCACCTACAGGTTTAAATTCGTCGCCATCTTTACCAAGCAGGCTGCCAGTGCCAATATCAAAATACCAGCCATGGATAAAAAGATTTCCAGCCTCGTGTCGCTCTTTGATCCAGGGGAAAGTCATCAGGTTTTCCATCGACACACCGATTGCTGTCTTTTCGCAATGACTGCACTGCGCATCGAATTCCTTATCGGCATGCTGGCTTAGAACCTGTTCTCTGGCAGCGCTGACATTTTTCATCCACGGATCAATAAATCCATAATCGGCATCGCCATGTTCACCTTCCATCAGGCTTTTAATACCGCCGCACTGGCTGTGTCCCATGATAATCACGTGTCTTACTTTAAGATGCTTGATAGCAAACTCCATTGCAGCGCTGGTGCCGTGTGATTTTCCATCGACTTCATTCAGAGGCACAAGATTGGCCACGTTTCGAATAACAAAGATATCGCCTGGTTCCGTATCCATAATCTGCGCCGGATGCACACGCGAGTCACAACATGAGATTATCAGAAACTTTGGCGACTGCCCTTTGAAGAGCTGGTTATAAAGCTCGGGGTTATCAACAAAATAATTTTTATGAAAGCGCTCATAACCCTCGATCAGTTTATTGATTTCCTGCATGGATTCCTCCGTTTTATTATTTTACCAGTCTGTCTCTGGCTTCTTTATATTTTGCAGAGGTATTGTTAATTACCTCCTCTGGCAATTTTGGTCCCGGCGCTTTTTTATCCCAATCCAGTGTCTCCAGGTAGTCCCTGACATACTGCTTGTCAAAACTTGGCGGGCTTGTACCCACACGATACGAATCGGCAGGCCAGAACCTGGAGGAGTCAGGCGTCAGCACTTCGTCAATCAAGACCAGCTTGCCATCGTCATCAAGACCAAACTCCAGTTTGGTGTCGGCAATAATGATACCGCGACTTTGGGCATACTCGACAGCACTGGAATAGATGTTAAGCGTAATCTCGCGGACCTGTTCAGCCAGTTCCTGCCCAATCAGCTCGACGGTACTCGAAAAATCAATGTTTTCGTCATGATCGCCCACTTCAGCCTTCGTTGCCGGTGTAAACAGCGGCTCCGCTAACTGTTCTGCCTGCCGCAAGCCCTGCGGCAGACTGATTCCGCATACCGAGCCGGAAGCCTGGTAGTCTTTCCAGCCGGAACCTATGAGGTAACCTCTCGCTACCGCCTCTATCGGCAAGGCTTTCATCTTGCGCACGATATTCGATCGCCCCTTAAGCTGGCGAAGTTCCGTGGCATCAGTTACCACGTCTTCCAGCTGCATATCAGTGAGGTGATTTGGCACCAGAGAACGATAACGATGAAACCAGAAGTTTGACACCTCAGTCAATACCTGGCCTTTTTCAGGTACCGGGTCCGGTAGTATGACATCAAACGCAGACAAGCGATCGGTTGTGACGATTAGTAAATGTTTATAGTCAACCTCATAGATGTCTCTGACCTTGCCCTGGTTGAGCAGCTTGAGACTTTTCAGATCGGAACTATAAAGTGTTTCTATGCCTTCAACCATTCCTGGTGCAACCTTGCCTTGGTAAAAAACACATTTTCCCATACTCGCAAGGCTACGGCTATTTCGACCAATTCAATGCTGCTATATAATGGTATAGCTGACAAGAAATGCTTCGGAATAATGACCAAAGAACAGGAAAAAATACGTTTATTTGGATTCAATAATCTTACCAAGACGCTGAGCTTTAATATCTATGATGTTTGCTACGCTTCCAGCAAGGCCGAGATAAACGAGTACATCGATTATATTGATGAAGAATATAATTCTGACCGTCTGACACAGATACTTGAGGATGTGGCGAGTATAATTGGCGCTAACATCCTGAATGTCGCCAAAGCTGATTATGACCCGCTGGGTGCCAGCGTTACCCTGTTAATTTCAGAAGAAGTGCCGGCCCTTGCCGGTGTGACCAACAGTGAGTCACCGGGGCCTACACCCGAGACACTGGTTGCACATCTCGATAAAAGCCACCTGACCGTGCACACTTATCCGGAAACACATCCTGCAGAAGGTATATGCACATTTCGTGCAGACATAGACGTCAGCACCTGCGGCATGATCTCACCACTGAAAGCACTGAACTTTCTTATTCACAGCTTTGAATCCGATATCGTGATCATGGATTACCGGGTAAGAGGCTTCACACGCGACACCACCGGCAAAAAACACTTTATCGATCATGAAATAAACTCGATACAGAAATTCATCGACCAGGAAACCAAAGAACAATATCGGATGCTCGATGTGAATATCTATCAGGAAAACATCTTTCACACCAAGATGATGTTAAAAGAGTTTGACCTGAATGATTATCTTTTTAAGCTGGAAAAAGAAGATTTACCCGTGGCAGAGCAACAGAAAATCGAAAGTCTTATCAAAGAAGAAGTTGAAGAGATTTTTAACGGTATGGAAATGAATAAAACGACTGATTAGCTTTTCTTAAGCTTCGCCCAGGAGTCTCTGAGTGTCACCGTCCTGTTAAATACCGGTTTACCATCGATGTCATCACGGCTATCAACGCAGAAATAGCCGAGCCGTTCAAACTGAAAGATGTCTTCCCTGTTTGCCTGATTTAAAGAAGGTTCCAGCCGGGCATTATTGATAACAACCATTGAATCCGGATTCAGAAAATCCTTCCAGTCTTTTTCATGTTTATTACTGTCCGGCGACGCATCGGTAAACAGTCGATCGTACAGTCGCACCTCGGTCTGCAGGGCATGGGCAGCAGAGACCCAGTGAATAGTACCTTTAACCTTACGGCCATCGGGTGCATTACCGCCTTTGGTTTCAGGATCATAGGTGCAGCGCAACTCAACCACTTCGCCCTGCTCGTTTTTGATGACCTCATTACAGGTAATGAAATAGGCATAACGCAGACGAACCTCACGCCCTGGACCAAGACGAAAAAATTTCCTTGGAGGGTCTTCCATAAAGTCATCCTGCTCAATATAAATGACTTTGGAAAAAGGCAGCTCACGCTCTCCCATAGATGGATCGTTAGGGTGGTAAGGCGCGGCAAGCAGCTCTTCTTTATCTTCCGGATAGTTATCGATCACTACCTTTAAAGGTTTCAATACACCGAGTACACGACGGGTTCGCTTATCAAGATCCTCACGCACGCAGTTCTCAAGCACGCCCATATCGATTACCGTTTCATTTTTAGTCAGACCAATGCGTTCACAGAAATCACGCAAGGATTCCGGAGTATAACCCCGTCGGCGCATACCAATGATGGTTGGTAGCCGTGGATCATCCCAACCGGATACGAGCTGGCCTGTCACCAGTTCATTCAGCTTTCTTTTGCTGGTTACTGTATAGCCCAGGTTCAGCCGCGCGAACTCTATCTGCTGAGGGTGGCAAGGCACTGGCAGCTGATCCAGATACCAGTCATATAGCGGACGATGGTCTTCGAACTCCAGTGTGCACAATGAATGCGTAATCCCCTCAAGTGCATCTGATATACAGTGCGTGTAATCGTACATGGGATAGATGCACCATTTGTCCGCAGTGCGGTAATGCGACATTTTGCGAATACGATAGATCGCGGGATCGCGCATGTTGATATTGGGTGAGGCCATGTCAATTTTGGCACGGAGCAGGCATTCCCCTTCCTCGAATTCGCCGCGCCGCATGAGTTCAAACAGCTCCAGGTTTTCCTCAACACTGCGTTTGCGATACGGGCTGTCCTGGCCAGCTTCAGTCAGGGTCCCCCGGTATTCGCGTATTTGCTCGGCACTCAAATGACAAACATAGGCTTTGCCATCACGTATCAGATGCAGTGCATATTCATACAGCTGCTCATAGTAGTCTGATGCAAAGAATAAACGGTCTTGCCAGTGAAACCCCAACCACCGAACGTCCTTTTCTATAGCATCAGCATATTCAATATCTTCCTTTTCCGGATTGGTGTCATCAAAGCGGAGATTGCACTTCCCGCCTTCATACTCTTCAGCAATACCAAAGTTAAGACAGATCGACTTGGCATGACCAATATGCAGGTAGCCATTTGGTTCCGGTGGAAATCGGGTATGTACTTTTCCCTCGTTCTGTCCGGCCTTCAGGTCTTCATCAATAATATGACGAATAAAATTGCTCGGCTCGTGGCTGTCGTTAGCAGACATCGGTTTCCTGTTCCATTGGTTTTAGTTAGTGATTGTATCAGCCGTTTTCTGACAGCGGCTAAACGATACTTCAAGTAGCGAGAGCGAAGTTTATAGTAGATTGTGCAGGTATTCGAGTATCAGGCCAGTCGCGGACACAGCGCTTATCCGCTTCAGGTGTTCACTGCCATGCCGGGTAAGTTTCCTGTAAGCCCCATAGCTCGTCTCATGATCGCATGTTTCAATGGTGGTAAACCGTCTACCGCGTCAAGACCAAAGTTACGCAACCAGCGTACTGACTGATGCTGATTTTCGAACAGGTATTTAAAGCCGTCCATCAAATACATCATGTTTCGGTTTTCACCCTTACGCCACCGCTCATAACGCCTAAGTACGGCATGCCGGCCCGGATCGCGACCCTTGTCACGACAGTCTATCAATATCTCTGCCAGGGTGGCGGCATCAAGCAGTCCCAGGTTCGCGCCCTGACCCGCCAGCGGATGGATACTATGTGCACTGTCACCAATCAGTGCCAGTCTTCGTTTCGTATAGTTTTCGGCTTCGGCCCTGCTCAAAGGAAACACCACTCGCTCCGTGCTGGATTCGATACTACCGAGCTCATTGCCAAAGGCCTCTGCCAGCTCAAAATTGAAAGAGGCTTCATCCATATCAAGCAAACGCTGAATATGATCCGGGCTGCTTGACCAGACGATTGCCGACTGATTGGGTTCCAGCATAGGTAAAAAAGCCAGTGGACCACGCTTCAGGAAACGCTGCCTGGCAACCGCAGCATGTGGATATTCAGACACGGCGATGCAAGACAGCGCCGATTGTTTGTAGTCATGGCGAACATGTTTTATCCCGGCCAGTTTTCTGACTGCAGAGTTACTTCCATCAGCTGCAACAATAAGTCGTGCGCTGTAATTAAGACCGTCACTGGTGGCAACATTTACGCGGTCTTCTTCAAACTGCACCGAAGTTGGCGTCATGGACCAGAGACAGCGTATGTTGTCCGTATCGAGCATGGTCTCCTGCAGTGCGTCGGTCAATGCCCGATAGGAAATGATATAACCCAGTGCCGGCTGGCAGATATCGGCACTGCTGAAATTAATCTCACCAACGCCCTGTTCATCCCAGACATGCATCTTGCCGTAGTGCCCTATATTCTCTGCCGGTAACCGTCTCCAGGCACCGGCTTTATCGAGAACGGTTTTTGACGCGAGGCTTATAGCAAATATTCTTGGGTCATTGGCCTTGAGTGAATTCAGCTGCCGCATACCTGCTTCAAGCAGGATCACCCGGAATCCGGATCGGGCGAGTAAACAGGCGCAGGCACTTCCAATAATGCCGGCACCAACCACGATAACATCGCAGTCGATCTGCTTTTCACCTGCACTCATTGCAACTCGCCTCTGACCATACCGGGCTGCAGACCGGACAGACCCATAGCCGCTTCAGTAAACGACTGTTTCAACGGTGGCACCAGGTCGATCAGTATCATGCACAGGTTACGGCCGCTGTTTATAACCGGCCAGCGATTATAAAAGGTCTTCGCCAGGCCGTTGGTAAAACGGGTAACGCGACGCTGATCCGCAGTCCTGGCTTCCATGTAATTTTTCAGGATGCTGATATCCTCAATACCAAGGCCTTTTTCCAGCGCGGTATATATTGCATCCGCCAGACCCGCTACATCTCGCAGCCCAAGGTTGAAACCCTGGGCCGCATTCGGATGCAGGGTATGTGCGGAATTACCCAGCAATAGCAATTGCTGTTGATAGTGTCTTGAAGCCTGTCGAAATATTATCGGATAGGCGCGGCGCACGCCCAGTTGTTCGATATTTCCAAGCCGGCGACCAAGCTCCTGCTGCACTCGAGATATGTAGTCCTCGTCCGACAGATTGATGCAGGTTCGGGCTTCATCACTATTGACGGCAAAAACCAGTACCGAGCGTCGCTCACCAATCGGTAACATCGCAATCGGCCCGTGCGGAGTAAAACGTTCGTAGGCTGTTGCGTTATTGGTTTTTTGCGTCGTCACATTGGCAACGATAGCGGTCTGCTGGAAATCGTATTCGTCGACATTAATACCTGCCAGACGCCTGACCAGTGAATTGCTACCGTCCGCACCAACCAGTAAGCCGGCATTGACCGTTTGCTCACCATCCTGCCCTTGCCAGACCACGCTCATGGCGCCATCTGTTAGATTGAACTGCTTTAGTTCAGCAGGACAAATCAGATCAATGTTTTCATATTGTTGCAGGCAACGATGCAGCGCCTGACCGAGCGATCTCGCCACAACCACATGACCCAGTTCAGACATTCCTGCACTACTGGCGTCAAGGCGAGTAAAACCAAAGCGCCCCTGCTCGGAGACGTGAATATGTTTTATTGGATAGCTATCAGCACGTACGTACTGCCAGACATCAAGCTGTTCAAATATTCGCTGCGACGACGGCGTCAGCGTAATGCCGCGTTCATCAAAGGTGGACTGTTCATGATTCTTTGGACTGACGGATTCAACGATGGCGATACGCAATCCTGAAGGCGCAAGGGCGATCGCCAGGCTTGTTCCAACCATACCTGCGCCAACGATAACAATGTCATAATCAAGTGGTGCCGTCATCAGGCAGCCCGGTTCATCAGGTCGGTAATCTCGTCGGCTTCCTTCGGTGCGTCTTTGCTTAACACTTCATGACCATTCCTGGTGACCAGCACATCATCCTCGATACGAACACCAATGTTCCACCATTTCCTGGCAAGACCACGCGTACCGGCAGGTAAATACAAACCGGGCTCAACGGTCATGACCATACCGGGTTCCAGCATGCGCCATTCATCATCAAGTTTGTAATCTCCTACGTCGTGTACATCCATACCAATCCAGTGACCGGTCCGATGCATGTAATATTTGGTATAGCTCTGATCTTCAATGAGCTCATCGACATCACCTTTAAGTATGCCAAGCTCCAGTAAACCTTCGGTTAAGACCCTGACCGCCGCGTCATGCGGGTCATTCCAGTGATTGCCTGGCTGCACCTGATCTATGGCAGCATACTGGGCCGCAAGTACGAGGTCGTATATCTGGCGCTGATATCGGTTAAATTCTCCGCTGACTGGAAACGTGCGGGTGATATCACTGGCATAACCGCGGTACTCGGCGCCGGCGTCGATAAGTAACAAATCACCCGCCTGCAGCTGGTCCTTATTCTCGGTGTAGTGAAGTATGCACGCATTGGCACCGCCACCTACAATCGAAGGATAGGCCGGGGAACGCGCACCATGCTGCATAAATTCATGCGTCAACTCGGCCTCAATCTGATACTCATGCAATCCGGGCCTGCACTCTTGCATTGCCCTTCTATGGGCTGCCGCTGCAATTTTTGCAGCTTTGCGCATCAGTTTTATTTCATGCGTGCTTTTATACAAGCGCATATCGTGCAGGAAATGATTAAGAGAAATAAACTCATCAGGCGCCGTCACTCCCGTTCTGGATTTGCCACGAATCTGGTTGACCCAGTTCATTACGCGGTGGTCAAAGTTCTGATCATTACCCATGTTATAGAAGATCCTGTCGTGGCCTTCGATCAGGCCAGGCAGAATATCGTCCATATCCTCAATCGGAAAGGCATCGTCAGCACCGTAGATGTCTGTTGCGCCCTCAAGACCGGCACGGCGACCGTGCCAGGTCTCCATTTCCGCATCACTCTCGCGGCAGAACAGGATAAATTCACCATCGGAACGGTCAGGTATCAGAACCGCCACAGCCTCCGGCTCAGGGTAGCCAGTCAGATAAAAAAAATCGCTATCCGGACGAAATGGAAACTCCACATCGCGGTTGCGAATATACACAGACGCGGTTGGCAGTATGGCAATACTGTCAGAACCGATCATGTCCATTAATTTTTTTCGGCGGCGTTTTAATTCTTTACTATCTTTCAATGTAAAACCTCGGGGCGTTGATTTGATCCGGCATGCGGGTGCCATTCCTGATAAAGCATTATCACCCCCACACGTATATATTCGACCAGTTCAAACAAAGCAGATTCCGTTTCTTCGTCTTCTTCCAGTGTGGTCTCAAGTTTCGACATGGCGGCGACATCCTTGATGAATTCCTCACAGTGTTCGTTATCGTCAGAGCGGTCGCCGTAACGGCCGATTCCCAGACCTGATATAAAAGCGCCACACCACTCAGAAAGGGCTGTGCTACGCTCATGCATTGCTCTGCCATCAGCAGGCAGTAACAAATTGAAGCTGATTTCATCTGATAGCAAGTCCGATGCAACATCACTGGCAATGGTGTCCAGTACGCGGCGACTTATATCAATTGCGCCGGCATCTTCAGGCACGCCGATAAGATGCTCCTGTAATAACTCCATATCAAGCGCGTTACTGGCACAAAAATAGCCACAGATAAAACCATGGCACTCCGCCGCCTCGACACCAAGTTTTGCGTCAAGAAAAACGGCATTTAGCTCATCGTAATCAAGATTCATCAGTGATTGTGTTTCCCCACAGCAGGTGTATTGGCGTTCACAGGGCCGGTTTAAATAAAGCGCCAGATGCCTGATTGCTGTTTCCATACCGACATGATAGTTCGATTAAAATTGAATATGTCGCCATGCAGCAAAACCGGCCATGCTACGCTGCAGATAGTAACAGGCCCGATCATCTGTTTCGCTATAATAGCTAAACAATATCAGTACATGGAAGCCATACCAATAACTAATAGCTAATCGCGATCCGCAGTTGACCAGTCTATTCTGGCAATCTATATTGCTAGTCTAATTGACAGCCCCTGCCAGTGCGAACTGGCGGCTCAATATTAACCGGAAAATTTATTATGACTGACGAAGATATCGATAACACGGATTTAGGCTCACTCGAGGCTCGGGTTGATGAACTGATCAAGACTGTTGACCAGTTAAAGTCTGAAAATTCGGCACTTCGCAATCAACAGGAAAGCCTGGTTAACGAACGTGCCATTCTTATTGAAAAAACCGAACAGGCCAGAACCCGAATTGAATCAATGATCAGCAGACTGCGGGCAATGGAAACTCGCCCATGACTGAACAAAATACCCCAATAAAGGTCACTATACTCGAGAAGGAATATCTGATTACCTGTGATGAAGAAGAGCGTGATCAGTTGCGCGCAGCTGTCGAACTTCTTAATTCAAAAATGCTCGAAATGAAGAGCAGCGGCGGCGTAATTGGTACGGAGAGAATTGCCGTAATGACGGCGCTGAATGTAACCAGCGAGCTTCTGGCATACAAACAACAGAATCAAGTCTATACTTCAAAAATTGATAATACGCTGAAACGATTACAGAGCAAGATTAATGATGCTCTGGTGAGAGAAGCACAACTGGATATTGAAGATCCAATCTCTCAAAGCGGCTAATTACAAAGCTTGGGTATCTTCTGCGGTGTTCGTTATCATTCTCGTGGTAACTTGAGCCGATAAGATATTAACAAGGGAATCCGAAAACGGTGTTGTTGTGCATGTCCATCCACGTGGAAAGCCTGATACGCTGTTTCATAGGGTACCCACTTGAACTTCTGGTTCAAGTTCAATGCTTGAGACGGCATTGCGGTTGATACCCCCTAAACTTACTTACTCTCTCTTATGAATTACTGGCTTATGAAGTCTGAACCATCCGAGTTCAGTATCGACGATCTTAAAAACCGACCTGACAAGACCGAGCCCTGGGACGGCGTACGTAATTACCAGGCTCGTAATATGATGCGTGATCAGATGAAGAAGGGTGACATGGTGTTCTTTTATCATTCGAATTGTGAGGAACCCGGTATTGTAGGCATCATGACAGTGAATAAAGAAGGCTACCCGGATCACACTGCTTTTGACCCGGATGATAAACACTTCGATCCAAAAAGCGATCCGTACAACCCAAGATGGTTTTATGTTGACGTTAAATATAAAAAAAAGCTCAAAAGAACTATCTCACTCGCCGAATTGAAACAACACAAGAAACTGAAAGACATGAAGCTGCTGCAAAAAGGCAACCGTCTTTCTATCATGCCTGTCAGTAAAAAAGAGTGGGATTATATTCTTGGACTGGAATAGATTTAAGCCACCAGAAAAAGCGTGGCCAGGCCAAGAAAGGTCATAAAACCTACGACATCCGTCACGGTTGTCAGGACAACGCTCCCCGCTATAGCCGGATCGACACCAAAGTGCTTCAGTACAAACGGGATCATTGCGC
>CAJIBF010000107.1_pt1 | contig 25230 bp, 20 predicted proteins | sample 9199291 | NCBI WGS metagenome assembly CAJIBF01 (sample SAMEA7708293, study PRJEB35096) | sediment metagenome | biome: marine neritic benthic zone biome [ENVO:01000025]; feature: sediment [ENVO:00002007]; material: shallow marine sediment [ENVO:03000034] sea grass bed [ENVO_01000059] ...
CGCTGCGGTTCGGCGCGACTGGTAGACATTTAATTTATAGCTATCCGGATAGGCCTTGAGCAGCGCCTTGTGGCCTTCGCTTAACTTATCTGCATATTGAGACATGTTGCCGCTGTTAATCGTAAACAGTATCTGGTCACTGGCAAAAGGATCCACATAGTGCTTGCCTTCCTGGTAACCGGCCGGCGGTGTCGTCAGGCCACCATCCCATGCCGGAATAGTTCCATCGGCGTTGCCCGCCTTTTCGCCACCCAGTGGCGTCAGGTCGTTACCCAGACGCTCTGCCTGATCGGCAGATATCTCGGCATAAGAATAGTTGCAGAAAAACAAGCTAACAAGGATAAGGGCGATATATTTATACATTATTAAACTCCGAACCCTAGAACGAATGAACAACACTAACAGCAAAGAAGTCACGGTCGTTAAGCAGATTGTAAGCACCTGCACCGTAGAAATCGGTATAACTCATATCGACAAACCATGAATTCTGATAGTTGGCATTGAGGCCCAGTGTGATGGCCTTGTTACCTTCCAGGAATCCCGACAGACCAACCGGGGCGATACCACTGACATCATGACGCCAGGCAAAGCGTGGCGAGATATTAATGCCAGTTTTATACGCATTAAGGTAGTCGAGCCGCCCCCGCACCTGGTAACCCCATGAGGTGCTATCGGCAAAGTTTTGCGCCTGCTCGGTAAACGGCTGCAAGCCTTGTGCAGTTAATGTCGCATTGCCACCGGTAAACGTACCGGGTGCCTCGAGGCGCAAGTCACTTTTACTTGGCATACTGTGCACATGGGTGACGCCGAACTCCGCGATCAGTGCGCCCTGGTCTGCTTTCAGCATCGGGCCAAAGATCTTGGTTGCCGTCATTTGCACCTGGCTCACGTCTCTTTCGATGAAACCATTAATAATCGTATCTGTTGCAAATACACCGAGTTGGCTGGCTGGAGCGGCAAGAAGTACCGGTGCCAAGGGTGTCAAGCCCGCTGCTAACAGTTCCGCATCATCGATCTGTAACGGCATGTCCTGGCGAAACGAGTACTCACCCTGCAGTGCAATACCGGTCTGACCAATCTCCGTGTTAAAACTGAATCCGAACAGGTCGATATTTTCACGGAATTCGACAAAATAGTTGGCCGTATCGCCATAGGCATCAATCGCGGCCAAACCCGCAAGTCCGGGGATATCAGCGGGTGCAAAGCCAAGACCAATTAATGCAGCAGCATTACCCGCCGTTGCAGCGGCTGCCGCCCCACCGGCGCCTACACCGGCCGCGCTACCCGTTGTCACGTTGATCACCGGTGTGCGCGCATCGTAATTAATGTAGTAAAAACCCAGTTCGGTGTTGTTCACCTCCGGCAGGAACCAACGCATCGCGACACCATACTCGCCGCCGTTGTCCGGCCGCACGTCGCTGCCGCGGAATACCGATGCAAAGGTCGGATCGAAGGCTAACGTGGCCGGGTTAAAAGAGCCCTGGTCAGAGACAGCACCTGAACCCAGCTGCACCCGGTTACCACCGGGTGAAACAAAATCATTGGTACTGAAATAGGAGCCCGCGCCTTCGAGCTCGGTATTTTCCCAGTCGTACTGGTAGTAGGCCTCCAGGGTAATATCTTCGGTCACTCCCAGTGAGGCAAACACGGCGCCGATGGGTACCAGTGCCTCTTTCAGTTCGGCGCCCGGCGTACGAAGTTTGCTGACATCGAACGGATTAATGACGTTGATGCTGTTCTGAATAAAGGTGCTTTCACCCCAGCTGATAACCTGTTCACCGACACGAACGTCCAGCGGCATATTGCCGACTTCAAGGTCCATCCACACGAATAAATCGCGCAGCACAACATTGGAACCTACGAGTCGTTCTGATTTATCTGTTATGGCTGTTCGATCCTGTAGATCGTCAACTTCAGTATCATAAAAACCAAAGAAACGGGTAAACACACCGAACCGGTTCTTATAGGCGAGATCTAACTCCGAAGTGAACTTGACCGTATTACTGACCAGGCCTTCCTGAAAGTTGGTGTTGCCATCGTCGTAGTTTGCAGAAAATGCATTCCCTGCAATACCGCCGCTTACAGGAAATAAAGCTGAGCCGGCATTGGAGATGGCTACGATCTCTCTATCGACATCTGATATGCGATGTGTCTGCCCGTAGGTGAGAGTAGTGTCGAAACTGCCTTCCCAGTTGCCAAACTCGAGATCGACAGCATGGACGCTTGCTATTCCCGGCAATGCGGAAACAATAAATGGTGCCAACCATCTAAAGAACGAAGCATGGGTAGTCTTGGTCATAATTTCGATCCCCTCTATCGTCATTATGAAACTGCTTAAACTTGTAGTTATGTTGTAATTATTATTGTGTCTTAAGCTTTGTAATGTTTTTGTAATATATCACAAGTCACGAATAATGCAGGAGTGTCTTTTACACTTCCTGGGAAATTTTCTCGGTTGTCGCCGAGAGTCTGTGAATCAGAGTTCTCAGGAAGACCTTCAGGAATCGCACCTGGCAGTTCAAAGACACCTGCGAGATGACCGTAGAATTAATCTTCATCAGCGACACGTTGTCTTTGGCCTTGATCGAGGCGGTTCTCTTGGTCTTCGCCAGGTAACCCATTTCGCCAAAGCAGTCGCCTTTCTGCAGGCTACGAATGATGGATGTGTGTTTCATTACCTCAACCGTGCCGTTCGTAATGATGTAAAAACAGTCGTCTATATCACCTTCAACGATGATGTCGTCACCGGGTTCATAATCCTGCCAGTTACTGGCCCTGAGAATTTCCCAGATCTCCGCATCAGGAAAACCGGTAAAAAAATCCAGTTCTTTTATCGAATTAAATTTTTCCTGGGCCGAGATATCTTCTTTCGGCTTTTCCAGGTTATCAAACACGCGCGACAGGTCAGCCGCGAGATCCAGCCCCATCTGATAACGATTCTTTACATCCTTGGCGATGGTCCTGAAAACAATCTCGTTCAGTCCTTCCGGCAAATCACTGCGGATGTCGCTGATAGGGGGTGGTTCATCATTAAGTATCTTGGTCACCAGGCTGGAAAAATTATCAGCGCGAAAGGGTTGCTGGCCAGTCAGTAATTCATACATGACAATACCCAGTGAATAGACATCGGTCTGGTTGGCGATTTGCTCCTCGCGCAGCTGCTCAGGCGACATATACCTGGGCGAACCCATCATGCCACCGACCTGCGTGGTTGTTGAATCCGCCTTGTAGATATGCGCGATACTGAAGTCGCCTATTTTGACTTCCTGATCGGGCGAAAACAGGATATTGGATGGTTTGATGTCCCTGTGAACAACGCCTTGCCGATGAGCATAGTCCAGTGCCTTGGCGCATTTAAAGACTATTTCCACGACTTTCGGTACCGGCAACAGGTTATCTGACGCACAAAAAGGGCTGAGCGTGCCACCACCCTCGATGTATTCCATAACGATATAGCAGTTGTCTTCATCAACGCCGGCATCATAAATATTAATGATATTGGGATGGGTAAGCAGACCGGCAGTATGTGCCTCGTTAAAAAACATCTTGCGGTAGCGTTCGCCAGATTCAGGATCGTTGAGTGAATCCAGGAAAGCGACTTTTATCGCCACCTGCCGATCGATATAGGGGTCATGTCCGAGATAGACAACGCCCATACTGCCTCGATCAATCTCTTCTCGAACTTCGTATTTACCTAGCTTTTCCGGAACCGTGTGGGCCATGAAGATACATCAATGTTTAGTGTTATTTTTTCACTGCGATGCAGCAATAATGCAATGCAGCATTTCTCTAATTCTTTTAAATATATAGTAAATAGTAAGATATGTCCGTGAAATTTTATAGCGTCATAAACTATCGGAAAAATGCGAGCCTCGTTATGCCAAACAAGACGCTATAATTTTATTGATCATCGCAACCAGAAAACTATACTGACACTGTGAATCTTGAAACAAGTTTGCCAGGAACCAATTCTCGACGGAGAAAATCATAATGACAACTACGGTAAATCAGCTTCTGAATTCAAGGGTAGGCGAAATATTTTCAGTAGAACCTGACACACTGGTAATAGACGCTATTACACTCATGAATGAGAAGAAAGTCGGTGCACTACCCGTAATCAAGGACAACAAACTGGTTGGTATTATTTCAGAGCGAGATTACACCCGTAAGGTCATATTAAATAACCGCAGTTCAAGGGAAACCATGGTCAGTGAAATCATGACTGAAAACGTCAAGACTGTAACGCCGTCACAAACGATTGATGAATGTATGGTGATCATGTCTGACAACCACATTCGTCATTTACCGGTTGTTAACAATGACCAACCGGTCGGAGTTTTGTCGGTCATGGATGTCGTAAAAAATATCATTACTGAAAAAGAGTTCATCATCGAACAACTTGAACATTACATTACCGATACCGCCTGATTCCTTTCAGATAGTTCAGACGCAAAACAGGCCGCAGGCCTGTTTTTTATTGCTTGGACGGTAGATTAATTCCGTCTAGAATCAAATACATAGTTTCAGCAAATTATAAATCACTCTTTCCCCATGGCTGATAAAGAGAATAAAGACCTTATCCGGGACAAATTGACTGCGCATAGTCAGACCATGCGCAATCTGCGCATGCGCGATTTCTTCCAGCATGAAACCAATCGTGCCAACAAATATACGAAACACCTTGCCGGTGTTCATTTTGATTATTCCAAGAACATCATCAGTGACGAAACCATGGACTTGCTGATGCAGTTTGCCGTTGCCTGCAACGTAGAGACATCGATTGCGGCTATGTTCAACGGAGAAAAAATTAACCCCAGTGAGGGACGTGCAGTCCTGCATACGGCCCTGCGCGCCGCGCCAGATAATGTTGTTGAGGTAGACGAAACCAATGTCATACCCGCTGTGCAGCAACAACTGGCGAAAATCGAGCGTTTTGTCACGGCTATACACGATGGCGAGCATCGTGGCTGGACCGGTAAAAAGATCGATACTTTTATCAATATTGGTATCGGCGGCTCGGACCTGGGTCCAAAGATGGTGGTCGACGCATTGACTCCCTATCGGCAGGGAAAGACGCGCTCATTTTTTATATCCAATATCGACTATCAGCAAATAGCCGAACTGCAGCAGAACATAAATCCGGAGACCAGCCTGTTTATTGTTTCCTCGAAATCATTCTCAACTTTGGAAACGTTTACCAACGCCGAAACGCTGCAACAGTGGATGCTGCAGGCTGGCTGCACTGAAATCGACAGGCACTTTATTGCCGTAAGTTCGAATATCGAGGCGGCGACCGCATTCGGGATCGCTCCCGAAAATATCTTCAGTATCTGGGACTGGGTGGGTGGCCGTTTTTCCCTGTGGTCAGCCACAGGCTTACCCATTGCGCTGGCTCTCGGATTTGACAACTTTCGCCGCCTGCTGGCGGGTGCGGCTATCATGGACAGGCACTTTAAAGACACGCCCCTTCCTGAAAATATACCGGTCATCCTGGCGCTACTGGATTTCTGGTATAACAATTTTTTTGATGCCGCGACGCATGCTTTCGTTCCCTATGATGAATCGTTGAAGCTACTGCCGGAGTTTTTATCGCAACTGCTGATGGAGAGTAATGGCAAATCAGCCGATGTTGATAATCACCTGATCGACTATGCCACCATGCCGGTCACGTGGGGTTCGACAGGCACCAATGCCCAACACGCGTTCTTTCAATTATTGCACCAGGGTACACAGCTGGTCCCGGTTGATTTTTTCGTGCCACTGTCCAAGCCGGGAGACAGGAAGCACCATGCACTCCTGCTGGCGAACTGTCTGGCCCAGAGCCAGGCACTGATGCTGGGTGAGGATTCCGCGACAGCAGAGAATTTTTTCGCGGGTAATAAACCCAGCAATACGATTGCCTATTCAGAACTTAACCCGGAAACCCTCGGTTTACTGCTGGCAATGTTTGAACACCGCACTTATGTACTGGGTCTGCTCTGGAATATCAATTCGTTTGACCAATGGGGCGTGGAACTCGGAAAGAAACTGGCAAAAAATGTCTATCAACAGCTTACCGGTGATGAAATCGATGCCGATACGGATTCTTCAACGGCCGCAATGATTGAGTACTATAAAAAATCCATTGAGTAATTACTGGTTCGATGCGTACATCGCTGTCGTTTGTGACAACCGCTTTACCAGAGTTTGCATAAATACTTTACTAAAACGCAGCTGACACTCCAGCGAAGCCTGTTCAATAAGCGTGGCATTGATTTTCATGAGTTCAACATCGGCCTTGGCAATAATCGTCGCCGTTCGTTTGGCCTTGCTCAGATAGCTCATCTCACCAAAACAGTCCCCGGTCTGCAAATGACCCACCAGTGAATTATCTTTGTAAACCTCTACGTTACCCGAAGTAATGATGAAGAAGGAATCATCAATATCACCTTCGACAATGATTTCGGAGCCCTGTTGGAACTGTTGCCAGATACACGCGCGAATGATCTCCCAGATTTCTGACTCGTTAAAATCCTTGAAGAACTCCAGCGCCTGAATCTGGTTGAATTTTTCCTGCACCTCCACGTCTTCCTGCGGTTTATCCAGGTAATCAAAGGCCATGCTCAAATCTGCGGCCAGGTTCAGGCCCATTGTGTAACGATTCTTGGGATCTTTTTGCAGCACGTGATGAATAATTTTTTCAAGTATGTCCGGCACATCTGAACGATGTGTGCTTAGTGGCGGGTGTTTTTCATTGATAATCATATGGATCAAGCGGGAAAAACTGTCTGCCGCAAACGGATGTTTCCCGGTAAGCATTTCATACATGACGATGCCCAGAGAAAATAAATCTGTCTGATTGGTAATCGTGTCTTCCTGTACCTGTTCAGGCGACATGTATCGAGGCGAACCAACAAATCCCATCGGCATGGTCTGAGTCGTATCTGCATTAATCAGATGTGCGATACTGAAGTCGGCTATCTTAACGTCCTTGTCCTTCGTAAGCAGGATATTGGTGGGTTTAATATCACGGTGTATAACACCATTGCGATGGGCGTAATCGAGCGCCTTGGCACATTTGAAAATGATTTCGATGACCGTTTCCAGCGGTAATAGATTATCAGGATTGCAGTAAGGCTTGAGCGTATCCGCGCCCTCGATCAGTTCCATAACAATGTAGCAATGATCCTCGTCAACACCTGCATCAAGGATTTCAACGATGTTCGGGTGTTTCAGGGTCCCGGCAGTATGAGCCTCATTAAAAAACATCTTGCGATAGCGCTCGCCGGACGCCTTGTCTCTCAGTGCTTCCGAGATGGCGACCTTGACCGCCACCGGACTATCAGCAAAGGGATCGTAACCGCGGTATACTTCGCCCATACTTCCGCGACCGACCATTTCATTGATCTGATACTTACCGAGTTTCTCTGGAATCTGCATGTAATGAACTGAAACAGTATGCTAATTAAATATTTATATTGAACAATTAACACACATTATCGATAATTTACAGAGATATATCTAATACTGGATCATCAGATCCCATTGAATATTCATAATCAGAACGAATCCCTACAGAGTCGGCCAGGCAACACGATTTTTCATAACGCTTTTTAATCAGGTAAATATAGCTACACACTATGCAGGCAATCATTCTAGCAGCGGGCATCGGTAATCGCCTGGGAGAGGACTCCGGAAACAGGCCAAAGTCGCTACTCGAATTTGGCGGTAAAAGTCTGTTACAAAGACACATTAACGTCCTGCTTGAAAACGCCGTAACAGAAATCACCATCGTAGTTGGCTACATGGCAGATGTCATAATGGAGCATTTAAAAGATGCGCCAGCAAAAATTAACTATATTCAAAATCCACGCTATACAGAAGGCAGCATCATTAGCCTTGGTTGTGCCGAATCCATTTTATTAAACGCGCCTGAATTTCTTCTGATGGATGCGGATGTCCTGTATGAACCCGAAATACTAAAACGTCTGATAGATACAAAATTGCAGAACTGTATATTAATCGACCGTGAATTCATGCCTGGTGATGAGCCTGTCAAGGTGTGTATTGACAAGCACAACCGCATCATTGAATTCAGAAAACAGCCCGCATCGGATCTGGAAATAAACACAATGGGCGAGTCAGTCGGTTTTTTCAAATTCAACGGTGATATAGGTAACATGCTGTATGCTCGTATCCAGCACTATCTTGATATCGGTGAAAATGAGACGCCTTATGAAGAAGCTATACGCGATTGCCTGCAACAAAACCCGGAATTGTTTGGTTACGAGGACATTACCGGTATGCCATGGATTGAAATTGATTTCCCGGAAGATATCATACGCGCTCGCACATCCATATTACCTGAAATCTCCTATTAGTTATCACAATGCAAAAAAGTAAAAAAACCAGGCAGCTACGCAAGCTGCTTGAATCCAATAAACTTGAGTTCATTCTTGAAGCGCATAATGGCATCTCGGCACGTATTGTCGAAAATGCCGGTTTTAAAGGCATCTGGGGTAGCGGTCTGTCGATGTCTGCACAGTTTGGCGTGCGCGACAGCAATGAAGCCAGCTGGACTCAGGTTGTTGATATGCTTGAGTTCATGTCCGATGTTACTTCGATACCTATCCTGCTCGATGGAGATACAGGCTATGGTAATTTCAACAACATGCGGCGACTGGTAAACAAACTGGAACAGCGTGATATCGCCGGTGTTTGTATCGAAGACAAGCGGTTTCCCAAAACCAACAGTTTTATCGACGGTGAAAAGCAACCGCTGGCAGATATCGATGAATTCAGCGGCAAGATCAAGGCCGGTAAGGACAGCCAGCAGGATGATAATTTTTGTATCGTGGCCCGCGTTGAGGCCCTTATCGCGGGATGGGGAATGGCCGAGGCTTTAAAGCGTGCCGAGGCCTACCACGCTGCCGGTGCCGACGCCATCCTGATACACAGTAAGCTTGCACGGCCGAATGAGGTCCTGACTTTTGCCAAAGAATGGGGCGGGCGATCTCCTTTGGTCATCGTGCCAACGAAATATTACAGTACCCCCACGGATGCTTTTCGCAAGGCCGGTATCGATATGGTCATCTGGGCCAATCATATGATTCGCGCTTCGGTCGCGGCGATGGAAAAACGCAGCCGTCAGATATTCCAATCCGAATCTCTAATCGATATTGAAGATAAGGTCGCCTCTGTCTCTCACCTGTTCGAATTACAGGGTGCAGATGAATTATTGCAGGCACAGGAACGCTACCTGAGCCAGCAGTCGAATATTAATGCGCTGATACTTGCCGCCAGCCGCGGCAGTGAGTTGCAGGAACTGACCCAGGATAAACCCAAGGCCATGATCAGTATCGGCGGAACAACTCTGTTAAGGCGTCTGCTGGATGATTTAAAACGACTTGGAATCAATCGTTCGACCGTCATCGCCGGCTACAAGGCGAAATCGATTAACCTGCCTGGCATAACGAAGCGAATTAACAAACGTTATGCGTCATCGGATGAGCTTGCTTCTCTTGCCTGTGCGACAAAAGACTTTAGTGATGAAATGCTGATCATATACGGCGACCTGCTCATCAGAGGTTATATACTGCGAGACTTACTCGAATGCCAGGGCGATATCGTCGTCGTCGTTGATTCGGCACTGGACAATCCCAACCTGTCCGGTTCTCCGGATCTTGCCTACTGCAATAAAGCAGATGATCGTTCACCGTTTATGCAAAATGTAACACTGGAAAAACTGGGTTCTGTGACAGGCAGGAAAAAACCCACAGGCTACTGGATAGGCATGATGCGCGTACGTAAACGCGGCCGCAAGTGGTTGGAAAAAGCACTGAAAGAATTACAGAAGCGTAAAGACTTTGACACACTGACGCTGCCGGATCTGCTGAATTACCTTGTCGAGAAAGGTAAACCGGTCAATGTGCACTATATTGATGGTCACTGGCTGGATGTAAACTCGCTGGATGATATCGACCGCGCCGATGTCTTCACCAAATAAATGAATGCGCGCATGAAACAAACGCAGGTAGCAACTTGATTGAAGCAAACGAATTTGTCGAAGCGGCCAGAGAACTGGGCTTCAGTCGATATACCGGAGTCCCTTGTTCATTTCTGACGCCGTTCATAAACTATGTCATCAACGACGATACACTCGAGTATGTGTCTTCCGCCAATGAGGGTGATGCCCTGGCCACGGCGGCTGGTGCGGCAATCGGCGGTGAGCGTTCGATTGTAATGATGCAAAACTCCGGTCTCGGCAACGCCGTCAGCCCCATCACCTCCCTCTCCTACGTGTTTCGCATACCGGTATTGATCATTACCACTCATCGCGGTCAACCGGGCGTTAAAGACGAACCGCAGCATGAACTGATGGGACAAATTACCGAGCAGTTGTTCGAACTGATGCGCGTGCCCTGGGAGACATTTCCGAAAGAGCCGGAAGCTATAGCACCTGCCTTACAACGCGCGTTTGACTATATGCAAAAGGAACAGCGTCCCTATGCATTCATCATGGAAAAAGGTACTGTCGCCAAACATCAGCTGAAAAAAAACCCGGTCAGGGATATCTCTGCTCGTCACCGGGAAATTCATTACCGGGAAAAAAATACAACCGCAACTGTGGACCGGAATTCTGCACTCAGAAAAATTATTGAGAAGACACCGGTTGATGAAACATTGGTGATAGCGACGACCGGCTTCACCGGGCGGGAACTGTTTGCGCTAGAAGATCGGAGTAATCAGATATATATGGTCGGTTCCATGGGTTGCGCGTCATCGCTTGGCCTGGGTGTTGCCCTGGCACGTCCCGATCTGAAAGTCGTAATTATCGACGGTGACGGTGCCGGTTTAATGCGCATGGGAAACTTCACAACCATCGGCAGTTATGCCGGCAGTAACCTGATACACATATTGCTGGATAACGAGGTACATGATTCAACCGGCTCGCAGGCCACCGTTGCGGGCAATATAGATTTTGCCAGGATCGCAGAGGCGAGTGGCTATGCTGTTAGCCTGTCAGGCGATGAACTTTCCCTGATCGATGAATTATTCGATCTTGGCAAGCAGGAGGGTCCTGTATTTGGCCATTTAAAGATCGGTGCCGGTACTATTGAAGATCTGCCCCGGCCGGATATTACACCGAATGAAGTTTTAAATCGTGCTATGCAACACATTGGCAGCCATTTCTGATGAAAACGATATTACTTAATCCGGGCCCGGTTGTGCTGAGCGAACGCGTGCGCCAGGCGCTGTTAAAACCTGACCTTTGTCATCGGGAACAGGAATTCATTGAACTGCAAAACAGGATCCGTATGGACCTGCTCGATGTCTATGCACTCAATCATGAAGACTGGGCCAGTATCCTGTTTACAGGTTCCGGGACCTCTGCACTGGAAGCGATGATGACCAGTTTTGTTCCGGCGCACGGCAAGGTACTGATTATTGAAAACGGTGTCTATGGGGAACGCCTGTCAAAGATTGCAAAGATCCACGATCTTGATCATGTCGTCATGCATCATGAGTGGGGCGAGGCGATCAACCTCGAGAAACTCGAAGGCGAATTGCAATACCATGAGGAGCTGTCACATGTCGCTGTAGTTCATCATGAAACAACCAGTGGCCGACTGAACAATATCGATGCCATTACTGAGCTATGCAAAAAGCATGGCGATATTCCACTGCTGCTGGATGCGGTCAGCAGCTTTGGCGCGGAAGAGATCAAGTTCGAAGAATGGAATATCGCGGCCTGTGCTGCTACCGCCAACAAATGTCTGCATGGCGTGCCCGGCACCTCGTTTGTCATCGGTAACCGAAAAGCGATCGGACAGATGTCCGCTACGCCGCCGCGAACACTGTATCTGGACCTGGTAACCTACCTCAATAATCAGGACGCAAACGGCACGCCGTTTACACAATCTGTTCAAACATTTTATGCTCTTGCCGAGGCTTTGGATGAATTGAAAGAAGCCGGTGGCTGGCAACAGCGACAACAACTGTTCTGGCAACGTATTGACGAAGCCCGTGCTGCACTCATTGATTCAGGTGTTAAACCTTACCTGGAAAAAGAACACTGTTCCTGCGTACTCAATGCCTTTTATCTACCTGACGGTATTTCCTACCAGCAACTTCATGATCAGTTGAAAGAGGCCGGCTTTGTTATCTATGCCGGGCAGGGTGATTTTGCCAAATCCCTGTTCCGCATCTCCTGCATGGGAGAAATTAACGAGCAGGACATGCAGCGCTTCATCAGCGCCATTACTGAAATCATAAAAAAGTAACGCCGCATGCGCTAAACGGGACATGCGGCTCGAACGATATACGCCTAAACAATATTGAGGATAAATAGCCAGAAACAGCCTCTGTCTAATCAATTGTTAGCCACCGACAGGAATATCAATGAAAATCAGAGCGTCAGTAGAAACTGATAATCAAGCCATCAGAAAGATTCATCAAAACGCGTTTGGTCAGTCAGAGGGCGAAACTGTTTCGCAACTGGCCATTGATCTTTTAGCCGACAAAACCGCGCTTCCCATACTTTCACTCGTGGCAGAACAGGACAATGAAATTATTGGCAATATTATTTTTAGTTCTGTGCAGATTGAAGGTAGTGAGGGGCACTCTGCGTATATTCTGGCTCCCCTCGCTGTTACTAAAATTCAGCAAGGAAAAGGAACAGGAACACAGCTAATCAGGAAGGGTCTTGAACTGTTGAAGAAACGTGGTGCTGAAATTGTGCTTGTCTATGGTGATCCGAATTATTACCAACGAACCGGATTCAAGGCAGGCCATAATCTAAACCCCCCGCATAAATTAACATACCCTGAAGAGGCCTGGATGGCTCTGGAGCTTGTAGAAAACAGTTTGAGAAGCACACAAGGTACGGTTCAATGTGCATTGTCTTTAAATGCACCAGAGTATTGGTAATACTGCTGCCAAAAGACTCGAGCGTTGCCAGCGTCAGGCAAAAATGTTTTTCTGTCTCTTAACTCAACTACTACTGCTGCAATTCTTCCGTTTTATAGACGTCGATAAATCCAGCTTCATTCGGCATCTTTACTTCAGGTAAAGTGGTTTTGTTCATTACGGCTTCTTTATCGACAAGATTATTCAAATAAAGCAGGTAGGAAGTAACAGCATAAACATCATCATTGCTCAATGAGCCCGGCGCCGTCATCGGCATGGAACGTCGAATCACATCAAACAGTGTCGTGGCATAGGGCCAGTAACTGCCGATCGTTTGCTCTGGATAATCACTGGTCAGAGCCATTTGCGCACCGGCTAACTGGTCACCGACCGCTGTGCCCAGGCCGCCTTCGCCATGACAGGCCAGACACTGTTGCTGATAAACCTTTTCGCCTTCCATCACGCTGCCCTGCCCTTCAGGCAATCCTTCACCATCTGGAAATACGCTGATATCCCATGCGACAACGGATTCCGCTGCGGCTGCCTGGCCCAGTTTCGGAGCTTTCAGCGTCTCCGCGGCGGCAAGATTAATCCCAGCCGCTGTCAAGACCGAGATCAGAATCGTCTTCTTCATTTTTGTCATAAACATGTGAAACAAACCCGTCCTTATCAACCTGCCAGTTGGTAATCGCGTTGTAATGGAAAAAACCGTGACGTCCACGGTTATTAACCAGCTCGCTTCGTTCCGGTTGCACATAACCAGTCTCATCGGTTGCCCTGCTCTTTAGTACGGTGACCTGACCATCCCACTGCCAGGGCAAACGGAATCGGGTAAATGCGCGATCCAGTACTGGTTCCTGTAGCTCGGCTTCTGCCCAGCTATCGCCTCCGTCTGCAGACACTTCAACCTTGCTAATCTTGCCGCGACCCGACCATGCGAGCCCGGTTATCTGGTAAAGACCGGGCTGCTTCAATAACATATGCGCCGAAGGTGATGTGATCAAAGACTTGGCTTCGATAAAAAAAGTAAACATGCGCGCCTTGCCACTCGGTAACAGTTCCGTGTAGCGCGATGTTTCATTACGCGCCATCACTGGCCGATTGCTTATCTTAAGCCGGCGCAACCATTTTACATTGAGCACACCCTCCCAGCCGGGAACGATCAGACGCAACGGATAACCGTTTTCAGGACGAATACGTTCACCGTTCTGATACAGGGCCAGAAACGCATCGTCCATGGCTTTTTCTATTGGTATCGACATCTGCATGGCAAATGCATCGGCACCTTCAGCGATCATCCATTTGGCTTTCTTTCTTAAACCGGCCTCTTTCAGCAATATTGACAAAGGTATGCCGGTCCATTCACTGTTCGAAGCCATACCATTAAAGTAACCTGCCTCGGAACGCGAAGGCGTACTGTTCCAGCCGGCATTACTGTTGCCGCCGCATTCTATAAAACAGATCTTCGACTGCATCGGGTAACGTGCCAGATCATCCATACTAAAAAAAAGGTCCTGTTTGACCAGACCATGTATCAGTAATTTGTGTTGTTTCGGATCAATCTGCGGTATGCCATTATGATGCCGCTCATAGTGCAATCCATTCGGAGTGATGGTGCCTTCCATAAGATGCAGCGGCGTCCATGACACGCCATTACCGGGCAATGCTTCATTTTGAGTCGGGAAACGAACGACGCGCTCTTCATAAGCTGAGGGTGAACCATAGGTTGAAAAGGCTTCGCCTGGCTTGCTCATCCATGGCGGACGCGAGTTGCTAATAGCCGACTCCGTTGCGGCTTGAACATGACTAATCGCCGCGTTTGCCAGAGTAGTAACGGCGCCAAATTGGATACCGCGTTTCAGAAACAAACGCCGATCGAGTAAGCCGTTGCCGGCGACCTGGTATTCGTTTAATAAACTATGTTTATCTTTATCGTCCGTCACTCTGGCGGCCTGTTCGTTTAGACATGAATATAATGTACTAAGTAATTAGTGTTTAAAACAGCGTAATAGTTGCGAATGCAACAGTTATCCGGCATTTTGCAAAGTAAGAGGGCTAGGCTAGTTCGTCTTTATTCAATAAAAACACCCCTTCTCCACCCTGTTCAAACTCAAGCCAGGTAAACGGCAATTCCGGATAACGTTCAATCAATAACTGCTGGCTGTTGCCAACCTCTACTATCAGGATGCCTTTATCTGCTAAAAAGTTACTGGCCTGATCCAGTATCCGCGCTACCAGTGCCAGACCCTGCTCTGCCGTTTCGAGCGCCTGTACTGGCTCGTGAGTGTATTCTGCAGGCAACGTCTGCATCTCTTCAGAACCCACGTAGGGCGGATTACAGATAATAATGTCATAGCTTGTCGAGCCAAGACTGTTAAAAAGATCCGAACGTATAAGACTGATTCGATCCTGCAGCGCATGTTTCAATACGTTCATTTCCGCGACCTGCAGCGCTGCATCATCTATATCGATGGCATCGATACTGGCTGCAGGAAACGCATAGGCACAGGCTATCGGGATACAGGCGCTGCCCGTGCCGATATCGAGGATACGTTTCACCTTTTCAGATTCTATCCAGGGCTGAAAGCGGGCATTGATTAACTCGGCAAGCGGTGAACGGGGAATCAGTACACGTTGATCAACATAAAACTCATGACCGGCAAACCACGCCCTGTTTACCAGGTAAGCAACCGGAATTAGCTTTTCAACGCGTTGCTCAATCAAACGCTTAACAGACTGACATGTGGTGTTTTCCAGCGGCTTATCCAGTTCTGCCTCATCGCAGTCAAAAGCCAGGCCTGACGCGCACATCACCAGGTAAAAGGCATCTGAACCGGCACTATCTGTGCCATGTCCATAATGCAGTTCGGCATGCTTGAATTTATCCTCAGCGAGCTCGATTAACTCACGTGCAGTTTGATTACCTCTCACGGCCCTGACAGTAATTAATCCAGCGATGTATAGCCCGGGATTTCGTCAAAATTGATGCTGTCGATCTGTTTAATATCAAGATACTGGTTAGCGTAAGCCAGATAGATCTTCTCGTGCATAAAGACATCGAACAAATCACCATCGATATGTTTATCCAGCTTCATCTGCCCAAGGATCTTTAAAGACTGTGATAGTGGCATCGCTTTTTTATAAGGCCTGTCACTCGCTGTCAGTGCCTCAAACACATCGGCAATAGCAACCATTCTTGCCTGTAGCGACATCTGTTCACCGGTCAAGTGATTCGGATAACCGGTACCATCGATCTTTTCATGATGGCCGCCGGCATATTCAGGCACGCGCTGCAAATGCTTTGGATAAGGCAAGGATTCCAGCATTTTAATCGTCACCGACACATGATTATTGATGATCTCTCTTTCCCTTACCGAAAGGGTGCCGCGACCAATCTGAAGGTTTTGCTTCTCTTCTTCATCGAGCAGACTTACAGTTTCACCACTATCACTCGTCCATGTACGTTCAGCTATCTCTGCAATGCGATCGATGTCATGTTGATCAAGCGATTCGCCACCTACATTGTATTTATGGATATCCTGTCGTTCTTTTTCCAGCTGTTCCAGCTGCAGTTGAAACTCTTTGTCACCAGCAAGCACTTTATCGAAATCGACATCAGCCGCTTTCTCCTTCAATTTGACCTTAAGTGCCGAGACAATCGCGTCGCGTTTGAGGATCTCAAAACGCGCGTCGACGAGGTTGATACGATCATAAATGGTTTCAAGTTTGGTACCTTTATCAACAACGTATTCGGGCGTCGTTATCTTGCCACAGTCATGTAGCCAGGCAGCCACCTCCAGCTCGTATTTTTCATCCTCACTCATACTGAAGCTTTTTAAAGGGCCTACCCCGATCCGATTGACGGCGTCAGCCAGCATATCGGTAATTACCGGCACCCGGCGACAGTGACCCGCCGTATAGGGTGATTTTTCATCAATGGCGTCAGCAATAAGCTGAATGAAGGAATCAAACAGGTTTTTCTGTGCATCGATGAGTGTCTTATTGGTGATCGTCACTGCCGCCTGGGACGCCAGAGATTCCACCAGTTGCTGATCCACCAGAGAAAATTCAATGATCTCACCACCGTCTTTATCCAGCGCATTGATCAATTGCAGTACCCCGATGATCTCATTCTCATGATTGGTCATCGGCACCGTTAAAAATGAAGTGGAACGGTATCCCGTCTTCTGGTCAAATTTACGCGTGCCAGAGAAATCGAACTCTTCAGAGTCATAGGCGTCGGGAATATTAACAGTCTCACCGCTAATTGCGGCCCACGCAGCCACCATGTTTTTGTTCGGTTGACCCTGTTCGTCGTACAGCGCAATCGGGTAAAACGTAATCTCCTCGCCGCTGGTACCGCCCTTGTGTACGCCAAGCGAGCGGCTATGCAGGATCTCGAATTTAAGGCGCTGGTCGTCGGTTTTCGTATAAAGGGTGCCACCATCAGCGTTGGTGATTTCCATCGCCTTGACCAGGATCAGTTCAAGCAGGCGACCATGGTCCTTCTCGGCAGACAAGGCAATGCCGATCTCATTGAGTTCCCTTAACAGGTTTCGAATATTCTCCTGCGACTGATCCATAATTTATTATGACTGTTTTCTGTTTATGGCCTGATTTAAAGATTAAATTAAAAAAATAGGGCTGTAAAAGCCCTATTTGTCATTCATCAAGCCAATCGCGCTCAGTCCGCCAGAGTTACGATTAGCGTATTCAGTTTATGCACGAAACTGGCCGGATCTTTCAACTGACCGCCCTCACTCAACAGCGCCTGGTCAAATAATATATGCGACCAGTCGTTGAAGCGTTCCTCATCTGCCTCAGAATCAATTTTTTTCAGGACAGGATGATCCGGATTGATCTCAAGTATAGGTTTGGAACCGGGGATAGCCTGGCCCGAAGCTTTCAAAATTTGCTCTAGATGACGACCCATATCGTTTTCGTCGCTGACGAGGCAGGCCGGAGATGTCGTTAAACGTGAGGTAACGCGCACGTCTTTGACCTGCTCCTCGAGTACCTGCTTGATGCGCCCGGAGAGTTTCGAAAAATCTTCATTTTTCTGGTCCTCAAGTTTTTTCTCTTCCTCGTCCTGTATATCGCCGAGGTCCAGCTCACCCTTGTTAACTGACTGCAAGGGTTTTTCATTATATTCAGTCAAATGACTCGTGACCCATTCATCAATCGGATCAGACAATAACAATACCTCGATATTCTTTTTCTGGAATATTTCAAGATGCGGGCTGTTTTTCGCTGTCGCATAGGCATCGGCAGTGACATAGTAAATTGCTTTCTGGCCTTCCTGCATACGAGAAACGTAGTCCTTCAGCGATACCTTTTGTTCCTCTAAATCTTCATGCGTGCTTGCAAAGCGGAATAATTCTGACAGCTCATCTTTGTGCTCGGCAGAATCGATAACACCTTCTTTCAAAACCTTGCCAAAGATTTTCCAGAATTCGGCATACTGCTCCGGCTTCTTTTCGGCCATGTCTTTCAACAGGCCCAGTACTTTTTTAGTACAGCCGGCACGAATGGAATCGATTACCTTGTTATGCTGAAGGATCTCACGTGAGACATTCAAAGGCAGGTCATCGGAATCAACAATACCGCGCACAAAACGCAACCATGACGGAATCAGCTGTTCGGCATCATCCATGATAAACACGCGCCTGACATAGAGTTTCACACCATGTCGTTGCTCGCGGTCCCACAGGTCAAACGGTGCACGTGAAGGGATATAAAGTAACGATGTGTATTCAAGTTTACCCTCTACCTTGTTATGGATGTGGGCCATCGGGTCCTCGAAATCATGGCCGACGTGCTTGTAAAATTCGTTGTATTCCTCTTCGCTTATGTCTTTCTTGTTTCTGGCCCACAGTGCAGTCGCCTTATTAACCGTTTCCTCACCCTTTTCATCTTCACCTTCTTTATCCATCACGATCGGTAGCAGGATATGATCGGAATACTTGGTAATAATGCCGCGCAGACGATACGCGTTCAGGAACTCATCCATATCGTCACGCAGATGCAGGACAACTTTTGTACCGCGCTTTGGTCTGTCAACAGTTTCTATTGAGTAGTCACTCTCACCGTCGGATGACCAGCGTACGCCCTCGTTACGGGATAGACCGGCGCGACGGGTGGTGACCTCGACCTTCTTCGCCACGATAAAGCAGGAATAAAAGCCTACACCGAACTGCCCGATAAGCTGCGAGTCTTTGGACTGGTCGCCGGTCAGTGATTCAAAGAATTGCCTTGTTCCGGATTTGGCAATGGTACCCAGGTGCTCAACCACCTCGTCACGCGACATACCGACGCCGTTATCAATCACAGTCACGGTTTTTAGCTTTTCATCGAATTCGACCCGAATTTTCAGTTCCGAATCGTCTTCATAAAGACTGTCATCTTTCAAGGCTTCAAACCGCAGCTTGTCCGCCGCATCCGAGGCGTTGGAAATCAATTCGCGCAGGAAGATCTCCCTGTTGCTATACAGCGAGTGAATCATGAGATTGAGTAACTGCTTGACCTCGGTCTGAAAGCCGAGTGTTTCCTGATTTGCGTCTACTGACATGATTTTTTCTGTCCCCTTAACAATAATTCTGCATAATTAGCTAAAAATAGTGGCCATGATGTATTTTTCAATAGCTGGCATTAATGAATTTCCAAACTCTACTTAACCTGATGACAAATTATCAATTCCTTTTCCTGCCTCAGCGACAGCTCACATGTAACATCATATTATCTCTATTGTTGTTACTATCGTTGCTTTTTATCTCCGGTTGCGCTCAACCCGGTGTCAAACAGCCCTCGCGAGACGCCTCTGAGCTAAGCGAAATTCAACAGCTCGCCGATGAAGCCTATCTTAAAGACGACCTTCAGAATGCCGCAAAACTCTATGAACAACTGGTCACAGAGATGCCTGAAGTAGCATTGAACTGGTACAGACTGGCAAATCTCTATACTCGACTGAATCGCCCCTATACCGCGATCAACTTTTACCAGGAAGCCATTGCGCGCGATCCTGCGCTATCCGAAGCCTGGTTCAACCTCAGTATTGTACAGCTTAAGCAAGCCGCATTTAGTTTAAACCAGATGTTGGAGACAATAGACAAGAACGACCCGCTTTATGCAGAGGCTGAAAGACTACTTGATGAAATCAAATCGATGATGTCTGAGTAGATGTCGCTTTACTGCACATTTGTACCTGGCATGTTCCAGAGGCATTTAGAGTCTGAAGACGCATTTAATTGCAGGTTTTTTCAGCTATTGATAGCTTCACATTTAATGTTTGATTAAAATACCGGTCCATGTCCGCAGTTAAGCAACTGTCTGATTCTCATACGCCCGTAATGCAGCAATACCTCGGCTTCAAGGCCGAGTATCCGGGCATGCTACTGTTTTTCCGCATGGGTGATTTTTACGAGCTGTTTTACGATGATGCGAAAAAAGCAGCCCGCCTGCTCGATATCACGCTGACCAAACGCGGAAAATCCGCAGGTGAAGCCATTCCTATGGCCGGTGTGCCTTTCCACGCTGTCGATACCTACCTGGCCCGACTGGTTAAACTGGGCGAATCGATTGTAATCTGCGAACAGGTCGGCGACCCGGCGCTGTGTAAAGGCCCGGTAGAAAGAAAGGTAGTCAGGATTATTACGCCGGGCACACTTACCGATGAGGCCTTGCTCGAAGAACGTCTACCGAACGTCCTTTTAGCCCTGCATGAACACAAAAAACACTATGGCTTGGCCGCGATTGAATTAAGCAGCGGTCGCGTCGAGCTCACCGAAACGACTCAAAATACATCACTGGAAGACCTGCTCGAGCAGTTTCAGCCCTCTGAAATACTGGTAGCCGAAGATTCAGAACTTGCAGAGCAGCTGCAAAACATGTGTGTGAGTGTCCGGCCGGCACAGCAGTTTTCAGAAAAGCTGTCCCGGCAACGCGTCTTGCAACAGTACCATGTTCAGGACTTAAGCGGTTTTGGTTGTGACGACTATCCCCTGGCCATTTGTGCGTTTGGTTGTCTATTGCAGTATTTATCCGAGACTCAAAAAACACTGCTCCCGCATCTGCAGATGCCGGTTCTGCGACTCGACCGGGAGGTCATCCAGATCGATGCGACTTCACGTCGAAACCTGGAACTGGAAACGAGTCTACTTTCTGAGAGATCACATACGCTGCTGAATGTCATCGATACAACATCCACTGTACTCGGCGGCCGTTTGTTACGCCGCTGGTTGCAGCAACCCACAAGAAATCATGACGAATTGGCGCTGCGCTATGATGCTGTCGACTGCTTGCAATTAAACCGGCAATACTGTGATTTCCACGAGGCCATGGAAGAGATTTGCGATATAGAGCGGATCCTGACCCGCGTCGTATTGAAATCTGCGCGGCCACGAGACCTTATCCAGTTACAAGGCAGTCTGCAGCAACTGCCGGAAATAAAATCCAGACTGACACAGATAGACAGCCCACGGCTACAGGAACTCAATAAACGACTCGTCGTCCTGCCTGACCTGCTTAAGACACTGCAACAGGCGCTGGTAGCAGAACCACCGGCAACGATTCGGGACGGTGGTGTCATTGCCGATGGCTATGACGACCAGCTCGATGAGTTTCGTCATATTGATACAGATGCAGGCCAATACCTGCAACAACTTGAAGAACAGGAAAGACAGCGCTGTGGCATTGCCGGACTCAAACTCGGCTTTAACAGGGTGCATGGCTATTACATCGAAATCAGTCGGCAGCATTCGAATTCGGTACCGGATAACTATATGCGGCGACAGACGCTGAAATCGGCCGAAAGATTTATCACACCGGAACTCAAGTCCTACGAGACAAAAATACTTGGGGCCAGAGAACAGGCGCTGGCGCTGGAAAAACAACTCTATGAACAGCTGCTCGAGCACCTGGCCGAATATATTCAACCCTTGCAGGCCAATGCCAATGCGCTTGCCGAACTGGATATCTACCTTTGCTTTGCAAGGGTTGCGGATACCCTTAACTTTTGTAAGCCGGTTTTAACTGACGACCGGGTAATCGATATCAAGGCGGGACGCCATCCGGTAGTGGAACAAATCCAGACGGACACATTTATCGCAAACGATTTGTTTTTGAGTGACAAACAACCGATGTTAATTATCACCGGGCCGAACATGGGCGGTAAATCTACCTATATGCGGCAAACAGCACTTATCGCCGTGCTGGCCCATATCGGTAGTTTCGTTCCGGCAGAGTACGCACGGCTGGGGCAGATAGATCGTATCTTTACTCGTATTGGTGCCGCAGACGACCTCGCCAGTGGTCGCTCCACCTTCATGGTAGAAATGACCGAAACAGCCAATATCCTGAATAATGCAACCGAATATAGTCTTGTCCTGATGGACGAAATTGGCCGCGGCACAAGTACCTATGATGGACTGGCGCTCGCATGGGCATGTGCTGCGCATCTGGCGCAGGAGGTGAATGCCTATTGCCTCTTTGCGACCCATTATTTTGAATTGACCGCTCTACCGGAAACGGTATCAACGGTAGCCAATGTTCACATGGAAGCCATAGAGCACGGCGAAGAGATCGTTTTTCTGCATGCAGTTCGTCCGGGTCCGGCCAATCAGAGCTATGGCCTGCATGTTGCCGCACTTGCCGGGGTTCCGGGTAATGTCATCAACGAAGCGAGGGAACGTTTACTGGAAATAGAATCACTGTCGCCTGTTGTCCAGCACAACAAGCCGCAAACCGAGTTATTTCCTGACGATCCGGTACGAGAAAAACTCAGAACCATCGATCCTGATGCAACCACGCCAAAAGAGGCGCTGGAAATTTTGTATCAGCTACTATCGATAGCAAAAAACAAGTAGTTCGTTAACGAGCTTCTATAAAGTCTTGAGTAAACTCACACGCATTTCAGAGCTGGTCAGCTTCGAATTTACCCATGCGTTAACCAGCATGAAGAGTAGTGTGTTTATCATCCCCTATTTTTTATTCTGGTATCTCATTTTTACCAATATCAGTGCTGACGCCCTCGAGTGGGTACAGGGTGCGCAGGGGCTGTTCCTCGCCAGCTGGTTGCTGAGAGACCAGGAACTCGCATTACAACTGCTTGTGGATCGCTCGCCCATATTGTCAATCTATATGCTCTTATCCGCGGCGATCATGCCATTGTTTGTCGTGTTTACGGCCAATAACCAGTTATCGAGTGACACCAGTAGCGGTGCTTTCCGGTTTGTGCTGACCCGGGTCAGCCGTACCGAACTGTTCGTTTCAAGATTTTTTTCTGCATACCTGCTCGTGGCCAGCTGTATTTTGCTGACCACCTGCTGGGCACTAGTTGTCGCGTATCTGAATGAAGAACAGTCACTCTCAACGCTGCTGGTTTTTGCAGCTGAGACCTGTGTGTTATTGCTTTTTTATGGGATGCCCTTTGTGGCCTTTATGTCGTTGATTTCAGCGTTGACAAGATCGGCGATCGGCTGCCTGTTTCTGGCTATCATGGCTTACAGCCTGATGGTGATACTAGCCTTCTGGCTCAAGGCCGACTTTAGTTATGCCGCCTACCTGGTACCCGGCAGTATCCGACCCTATCTGTATGACGTCAGTATCAGCAACATACTAACTGCCATCATCGCACTCTTTGCATACACAGCCGTGTATTTCATTGGCGGCTGGCAATTATTCTGTCGGCGAGACATTTGATGTTGCCACAGATTGAGTGCCAATCGGTTTGCAAACGCTTCGGCTCCATCAAGGCGCTCGATAACTTTACGCTGTCTATCTCGGTTAAACAGCCGACCGGGCTGGTTGGCGCTAACGGCGCAGGTAAATCTACGCTGTTTTCTATATTAAGCGGTTTCATTCGGCCAACAAGCGGCACAGTCAAAGTATTTGGTGAGTCGACTGACGCAGTTGGCAGCAAGGGAAAACTCAGTATCCTGCCGCAGGACACCAGCATGTATCGAGGTATCAGCGTATTTGCCCAGTTACGGCACTATGCAAGGCTGCTGGGTTTTTCTCGCCAGGCCGCCATAGCCGAAACTGAACGCGCACTGGAGCAGGTCCAGGCAAGCACGCTGGCCAGGCAATACCCTGAAACGCTCAGCTTTGGTCAACGTAAACGCGTGATGCTGGCACAAGCATTATTGGGCAAGCCTGAACTGATTCTGCTTGATGAACCCACCTCAGGGCTTGACCCTGTTGCTACCCGGGAAGTACATAAACTGCTGGAACAAATCGGTCAGCAACATAGCCTCTTGATCAGTTCACATAACCTGGCTGAGATCGAGGATATCTGTCATGAAATCGTTATCATTAAACATGGCAAACTGCTGACGCAGAGCTCCATAAGCGATTTGAAACAGGTGGGTCAATGCTTTCGCTTGCGACTGGAACAAAGGTCGAGCCTGGATGTGGCCTCAGTGCTTGGCGCCATACCAGGTGTAAGCAATGTGACCTGCGACAGTAATGACGGTCGCCTGTTCCAGGTCGATTATCAGGAAATGAATGATCATGACATGCAAATAGCCATACTATCTGCCCTGCAAAAACACGATCTGGGTGTCTCTGATCTGAGCAAGGGCGCCGCCCTGGCCGATGAAATAGCGGCATTGCTGCAAAGCGGAAATTAAGTCTTTTTTGCCGCCGCTGGAACGAGTATGATCCCTGCCTTTAATCCAGAGCGTAAAGGTAGAAAGCATGCCATTTGTTGTTACTGAAAGCTGCATAAAATGTAAATACACAGATTGTGTTGAAGTGTGTCCCGTGGATTGCTTCCATGAAGGACCAAATATGCTAGTTATCGATCCGGACGAGTGTATAGATTGCACGCTATGCGAGCCGGAATGCCCGGTAGAGGCGATTATGTCTGACGAGGATGTTCCAGAAAATCAGCATAATTTCATTGAATTGAACGCCGAACTTTCGAGAGATTGGCCGGTAATCAACGAAATGAAATCGCCGCCAGACGATGCAGACGAATGGAAGGAAAAAACCGGCAAACTCGAATATCTGGAAAGATAAAAAACTTCCCGGGAATAGCTCCGTTATTCCCTGATTTTCCTCAAGTTATTGTATTTATGCCCGATATTAAGCGGTGAGGGGCATTATGCATGACGCAGCGTGTCCCGTTCAGCTATGAAAATATACGGAACACGACAATGGCCAATAAACTTGTCAGTAAGCTAAGCAAGCCGGATACCCGCCCGCTTCCCGTGCTGGCTAAAAGCAAACAATGTATTCATAAACTGCTGGAAAACGAAGAGCATATCAAGGTAGACGATCTGCTCTCGGTAGCGCGTCTCGACCCGGGTTTTTCTATCGCCCTGCTACGCGAGGCCGGAATGCGAC
>CAJIBF010000073.1_pt1 | contig 25143 bp, 29 predicted proteins | sample 9199291 | NCBI WGS metagenome assembly CAJIBF01 (sample SAMEA7708293, study PRJEB35096) | sediment metagenome | biome: marine neritic benthic zone biome [ENVO:01000025]; feature: sediment [ENVO:00002007]; material: shallow marine sediment [ENVO:03000034] sea grass bed [ENVO_01000059] ...
ACTGCAAAGTATGCTGGAAATAATCAAGTGACATAAACCGTCTCCTGATAAATCAGTGTTTTCTGTCAGCTACCGGGAAGGTCAGGATGCCATTTTCCTGAAGGCGTTTTCGGGCATAGTTGCTGCCGGTGTTCAGCCAGTTTTCATACAGGCACAAAACGTCACTGTCCTGTTTCAGTTCAGCACTGTCTCTGACCTCCATCAATACATCAACGTAATCGTGGAAATGTTCTGACAGATCGGCGAATACTTCGCTCATCGTTTTATAACAGAACGAACGCTGCACGTTGTCGGCCAGTGAACCATAGGCATTGCCGCCCATGGAGATGAAGTAATCAACACCTACCAGGCTGCGGTTCAGGCTTTCAGAATAAAAACCGGAGATAAACAGCGACACATCGCCCAGTTTGCGCAATGATTTAATGCGTTCATCTTCAGTTGTGGCTTCAACCGCTTCTTTGTAGATGAAGGCCAGCGGCTTTATGGAACGGCCTTCGGAATCAGAATCGTAGACATTTTCAGAAAGGGAAAAATGGCTGAGCAGGTTCACAATGTAGACGATGGTATCGTCACTCGCTCTAAGGTGTTGATGGGCTACAGCTTCCTGAATGGCATCATTAAAATACTCATTCATATTCATAGCGGTAATTAAATCGACGTTATCTACTGCCTGCGTCATGTTGTTACCTCCAAGTACTATGATTTAAATTGCTTTCTCCTGCCCTCTTCTCTTATTCGGTTTAACGGTTCATTGTTATTGTTCTTTAGCAACATAACAGAAAAAAACAGCACTATGGAAGTTAGCACTCTCCATATGTGGCTGATAATCATAAAAAAACCCGGCATATAGCCGGGTTTTTATATTACTTGGGATGGATGGGACGATTTACATCATGCCGCCCATACCGCCCATGCCGCCCATGCCGCCCATATCAGGCATTGCAGGAGCTCCCTCTTCCTTCGGGATTTCAGCAACCATTGCTTCGGTAGTCAGCAGCAGGCTTGCAACAGAAGCTGCGTTCTGCAGTGCTGAACGGGTGACCTTGGTTGGATCCAGGATACCCATTTTGATCATGTCACCGAATTCACCGGATGCGGCGTTGTAACCTTCGTTACCCTTGCCTTCGCGAACCTTGTTAACAATAACAGAGGCTTCTTCACCGGCATTGGTTACGATCTGACGCAGTGGCTCTTCGATGGCACGCTTCAGGATATCGATGCCGATCTGTTGATCCTGGTTGTCACCAGTCAGACCTGAAACCTTATCCAGGGTGCGGAGCAGAGCAACACCACCGCCAGGTACAACACCTTCTTCAACTGCAGCGCGGGTTGAATGCAGCGCGTCTTCAACGCGTGCTTTCTTTTCCTTCATTTCAATTTCGGTAGCTGCACCGACCTTGATTACGGCAACACCGCCTGCCAGCTTGGCAACACGTTCCTGCAGTTTTTCACGATCGTAGTCAGAGGTAGAGTCTTCAACCTGCTGACGAATCTGGGTTACACGACCTTCGATGTCAGCAGTTTTACCGGCACCATCAATGATGGTGGTATTTTCCTTGGTAATCTGAATACGCTTGGCATGACCGAGATCGTCGATACCTGCCTTTTCCAGGCTCAGACCAACTTCTTCAGAAATGACGGTAGCTGAAGTCAGGATGGCAATGTCTTCCAGCATCGCTTTACGACGATCGCCGAAGCCAGGAGCCTTAACAGCAGCAACCTTAACAATACCGCGCATGTTGTTAACAACCAGCGTAGCCAGTGCTTCGCCTTCGATGTCTTCAGCGATAATCAGCAAAGGCTTGCCCGCTTTGGCAACACCTTCGAGAACCGGCAGCAGGTCGCGTACGTTTGAGACCTTCTTGTCATGCAGCAGGATGAAAGGATCTTCCAAATCAACACTCATGGTCTGCTGGTCGTTGATGAAGTACGGAGAAAGGTAACCGCGATCAAACTGCATACCTTCGACGACGTCCAGTTCGTTTTCGAGGCCAGAGCCTTCTTCAACAGTGATAACGCCTTCTTTACCCACTTTGTCCATCGCTTCGGCAATAATATCACCGATGTCGTTGTCAGAGTTGGCTGAGATAGTACCCACCTGCGCAATAGCCTTGCCGTCTTCACATGGCTTGGACAGGCTTTTCAGTTCTTCAACAGCAACAAGAACCGCTTTGTCGATACCACGTTTGATATCCATCGGGTTGGTACCGGCGGTAACGGCCTTCAGACCTTCGCGAACGATAGCCTGGGCCAGTACGGTTGCCGTAGTGGTACCGTCACCGGCTACGTCAGATGTCTTGGAAGCTACTTCCTTCACCATCTGCGCACCCATGTTTTCAAATTTTTCTTCGAGCTCTATTTCCTTGGCTACCGAGACACCGTCTTTGGTGACGGTTGGTGCGCCAAAACTCTTTTCCAGAATTACGTTACGGCCTTTGGGACCGAGCGTTTGCTTAACCGCATTTGCCAGGATGTTTACGCCACGCGCCATATGCGAACGGGCATCATCCGAAAATTTAACTTCTTTTGCAGCCATTTGTATAACCTCCTAAAAGAATACTTGACCTAATTTCGTATAAAATAATTACTCGATGACGCCCATAATGTCGTCTTCGCGCAGGACAAGATAATCCTCGCCGCTTACTTTGACTTCGGTGCCTGAGTATTTACCGAATAGCACCTTGTCGCCTTTCTTCAGATCCAGTGCACGCAGTTCACCGTTATCCAGCAGCTTGCCGTTACCGACGGCAATAACTTCACCCTGGATAGGCTTTTCTGTTGCTGAATCAGGAATAACGATACCGCCTGGTGATGTTTTTTCCTCTTCCACGCGTTTAACAATTACACGATCATGTAATGGTCGGATGTTCATTGAAGTTAACCTCCTAAATTCCTAACCTGTTGATTTATAAAGAGCTAATAAAACCTATTAGCACTCCGATTTAGTGAGTGCTAAATATAGTGTTATTTCTTCTGATGTCAACAGTCAGGAGGAAAAAAAGGCTGCATTCAGCAGTACAGGAGGGTCAAAGCCATCAACCGGAGTAATCTCAGTCATCAAATAAAACAATTGGGGTTGGCTGATGTATCCCTAGCCGTGAAGACGCGTTCTGCTATAATGCCGCGCCTTTATTTACGGTGCCTTTAAGCGGTATGAGCGACTACAAACTTACACATCTGAAACAACTTGAAGCGGAGAGTATTCATATTATCCGTGAGGTTGTCGCCGAGTTTGAAAAACCGGTCATGCTCTATTCCATTGGTAAGGATTCTGCCGTCATGCTGCAGCTGGCATTGAAGGCGTTCCATCCGGGCAAACTGCCGTTTCCTTTACTGCATGTGGATACGACCTGGAAGTTTCGCGAAATGATCACGTTTCGCGACCAGCTGGCTAAAGACCTTGGCCTGGAACTGCTGGTACATACCAACCAGGAGGGTGTTAAGGACGGTGTGAACCCGTTTACCTATGGTAGTAAAAAACACACCGATATTATGAAGACCCAGGCCCTGAAACAGGCGCTTGATAAGTATCAGTTTGACGCCGCGTTCGGCGGTGCACGCCGGGACGAAGAAAAGTCCCGCGCCAAGGAAAGAGTCTATTCTTTTCGTGACAAAAACCATCGCTGGGATCCGAAAAACCAGCGGCCTGAATTGTGGAATATCTATAATGGCAGGATCGACAAGGGGGAAAGCATCCGCGTCTTTCCTCTCTCCAACTGGACTGAGCTGGATGTCTGGCAATACATCCATCTGGAGAATATACCGATAGTCCCACTTTACTATGCAGCGAAACGTCCGGTAGTAAAACGTGAAGGTGTCTACATCATGGTCGACGACGACCGCATGCCACTGGAGCCGGATGAGGTAGTGGAGGAAAAGATGGTGCGTTTTCGTACCCTCGGTTGCTATCCATTGACAGGCGCTGTCGAATCAGAAGCGACAACGCTGCCCGAGATCATCCAGGAAATGCTGTTGACCAAAACCTCCGAACGACAAGGCCGTGTTATCGATTATGACCAGGCCGGGTCGATGGAGGAGAAGAAGCGCGAGGGTTATTTCTAATATGTCGCATCAATCCGAACTCATCAGCACTGACATCGATGCCTACCTGGAACAGCATGAAAGAAAAGAACTGCTGCGACTCCTGACCTGCGGCAGTGTGGACGATGGCAAGAGCACGCTGATTGGTCGCCTGCTGCACGATTCGAAGATGATCTATGAAGATCAGCTCGCTGCGATTACCTCTGATAGCGTCAAGTCCGGCACCACGGGTGATGAAGTCGACCTGGCGTTGCTGGTTGATGGCCTGCAGGCCGAACGCGAACAGGGAATTACCATCGATGTGGCCTACCGCTACTTCTCGACCGCCAAGCGCAAGTTCATCATTGCCGATACGCCGGGTCATGAACAATACACGCGCAATATGGCTACCGGCGCATCTACCTGTGACCTGGCCGTTATCCTGATCGACGCACGTTACGGCGTCCAGACCCAGACCCGTCGTCACACCATCATCTCGTCGTTGCTCGGTATCAAGCATGTCGTCGTTGCGGTAAACAAGATGGACCTGGTCGACTATGACAGGAAGGTTTATGAACAGATCAAACACGACTACCTGGACTTCACCGCAAAGCTGGACCGGGTCGATCTGCGCTTTATTCCCATCTCTGCATTGAAAGGCGATAACGTAGTAAACACCAGCGAGAAAATGAGCTGGTATGAAGAAGAGCCGCTGATGGAAATCCTGAACACGGTCGAAATCAGCGCCGACAGGAATCTGAATAACTTCCGTTTTCCTGTTCAATATGTGAATCGACCGAATCTCGATTTCCGTGGCTACTGCGGCACCATTGCCGGGGGTGTTGTAAATAAAGGTGACAATATAACCGTGTTGCCTTCCGGTAAGACCAGTTCGATTACATCCATCGTCACCTACGAGGGTGAACTGGATGAGGCCTTCCGACCGATGGCCGTCACGCTGACCCTGGCCGATGAAATCGACGTCAGCCGCGGCGATATGATCGTGCGCTCGGATGACATCCCAAAGCTAAGTAACCGTTTTGATGCAAAGATTGTCTGGATGACCGAACAGGAAATGACGCTGGGCAAGCAGTACTACCTGAAACTGGGAAGTAAATCGGTAATCGGGTCAGTATCAAAGATACACCATCGTATCGATGTTAATTCGCTGGAAGAATCAGACGCAGATGTATTGCATTTAAACGAGATCGGACATTGCGAAGTGACTGTGAATGCACCGGTTGTGTTTGATGCCTATCAACTGTGCAAGTATACCGGGTCGTTTATCATCATTGACCGCATCAGCAATGTCACAGTTGGCGCCGGTATGATTGTTGGCGAGGTCGAGCAATCAGAATTCCAGCCCGTAAGTGATGAAGAACGAATCAACCGTTTCGGTCAGCGGCCGCTAAGTTTCTGGCTGAGTGGCGACAGTGCCCTGGCTACCGCACAGGAACTGGAACGCCACCTGTTTGATATGGGACATGCGTGCACCATCTTGAATGAGGTCGACCTCGACGTTGATATTGCCCACGCTGCCAGGCTGATTAACCAGGCTGGCCTGCTCTGTATTTGCTGTGTCAAAGAGCCTGCCGCTGCGCAGGAAAACGGCTTTGACTGCGATACACAATCTGTCACCGCTATCCTCGCGGAAATCAGCAAGCTGGCGGAGCTTCAATAGCCTTGATTCATACGACACCGCTGGCAGAATTTGCCGGCAGGGATTAAGATTATCCTGTCAACGTCACGGGGGATAAAATAATGTCGGATGCAACACCAGTCGACGCACCGGATTCCAGCAAAAAGAACTCAGAAATCATGGGGCCGAGCAGCGACGAGGCGACTGTACAAATGAGCGATATGGATGCCAAGTGTTACTGGAATGATGCCGCATTCGAAACCGGCGACAAGGTGACTGCAGAAGGAAAATGCTATGAATGCAGTTTTGGTCGCTGGCTTCAGGTGGACTGACAGACCAGTTTTTTACCCGGACGGACCCGGATTGAATCCGTAAACACCGTCCAGTCTGGTGATATCACCGGTATGCTGTCGAAATTTTCCAGCCTTTCGATCGGCAAAATACAAACTTAGCGTTTCCTTAATCGTGCGGAACGCCAGATCATCCCAGGGCACATCCTCTTCTTTATAAAGCTGCACCTCTAGACTTTCTTCACCCGCATGAAAATCCAGATCCAGCAGCCTTGACTTGAACATCATATAGACCTGATCAACATGCGGCAGGTTGAATACGGCAAACAGACTTTCTACCTCAACACGGGCATTGGCCTCTTCCTTTGTTTCCCTTATTGCTGCCTCAAGCGTTGTCTCGCCCAACTCCATGAAACCCGCTGGCAAAGTCCAGTATGCATAACGTGGTTCTATGGCCCTCTTACAGAGCAGTACCTGGTCTTCCCAGATCGGCAAACAACCCGCTACGACCTTGGGGTTTTGATAGTGCACCACGTCACAGACATTACAGATATAGCGGTGACGATTATCGTCAGCGGGAATGTCGTAGATCAGCTCTGCACTGCAGTAGCAGCAGTATTTCATTGCAATGCCAGTTTGTTCTGTATGAGTTGTTGCAAGTCCGGCCAGATATTTTCAAGCATCATCGTCTGCGCTTCCTCGACCGGATGTATGCCATCGGCCTGCATCAGGTCTTTATTGATGGCGATATCTTTAAGAATAAATTCCGAAAGCTGAATATCATATTGAGTTGCGATACGATCGTATATCCCGCGAAACTTTTGATTGTAGGCTTGTCCATAATTAGGTGGTAACTGAATAGGTACCAGCAGTACCAGGCAGTCGCGCTGACTCAGTTTCTGTACAATAGCCGACAGGTTTTGTTCAATTTCAGTAAACGGGAAGCCGCGTAATCCATCATTACCGCCGAGTTCAACAATAGCAAGATCAGGCGGGTTACTTTTGAGAATAGTTGTAAGACGTGTCCTTGCACCTAGCGTTGTTTCACCACTGATACTGGCATTGATGACATTAAAGGCATAACCTTGGTCGACCAGCCGCTGTTCCAGTAGCGAGACCCAGCCAGACTCCAGGGGTATGCCATAGGCGGCGCTCAGGCTATCGCCCAGAATCAATAAGGTCTTGTCTTTTGCATGCAAAGGCAATACAAACAGACAAGAAAATAATATTAATAGTATTCGGAAAAACATGGCTATGACCTCTTCAATCATTGTGCAAGCAGAACGGCTTGGAAAGCAAGTTACGAGTCCTGAAGGCACCCTGACAATTCTTAACGATGTAAATTTGTCTGTTAACCAGGCAGAAAGTTTGGCGATAGTCGGTGTTTCCGGCTCAGGCAAATCGACACTGCTTGGTATCCTCGCCGGTCTTGATACGCCCAGTGACGGAAAAGTATTGTTGAATAATACTGATATAACCAGCATGGATGAAGACGGACGCGCGAGGTTACGCTCTGAGTCTGTCGGTTTTATTTTCCAGTCTTTTCATCTGCTGCCGGGCCTGACCGCTCTGGAAAACACATCATTGCCGCTGGAGCTGCTTGGACAGTCCGCTGCAGATGAACTTGCCAGAGAACAGCTTGACCAGGTTGGACTGGCTGAACGTCTGCACCACTATCCCAACCAGCTATCTGGCGGGGAACAGCAACGCGTTGCCATTGCCCGGGCATTCAGCGGCAATCCATCAATATTATTTGCCGACGAACCAACCGGTAATCTCGATCAAAAAACAGCACAGCGAATCATCGAGCTCTTGTTTGACCTGAATCGACAAAAAGGCACGACCCTGATCATGGTCACGCATGACCCTGCGATTGCCGATCATTGCGATCGGCAGGTGGTGATGGCCGGCGGTCAACTCAGCGAACCAACATGAATACGTTTCATTTTGCACTCAATGCCTTCAAACGCGACTGGAAGTCCGGCGAACTAAGACTCATCGGTGTTGCCGTGATGATCGCTGTCGCCTGCCTGACTTCGGTGAGTTTTTTTACCGATCGTGTCAAACGCGCGACTGAATTACAGGCCACGGAATTACTCGCTGCCGACCTGGTATTGAGTTCACCCAATTCAATAGGCGAGGAATATCTTGAACAGGCCCGATCCCTTAACCTGGACTATTCATTCAATGAAAGTTTTCGCAGCGTGGTCGTGTTTGGTGATCAACTTGAACTGTCTGAGGTCAAGGCCGTGGATGATAGCTATCCGCTACGCGGCAAACTAAGAATCAGTGATCGGCTATTCGCCGACGAGTATGAAACAGACAACATCCCGGCGTCCGGTGAAGTTTGGGTTGATAGCCGCCTTATCCAGGCCCTGCAGGTGGAACCCGGTGACGAGATTGGGCTTGGTGCCAGCAAATTAAGATTTACCCGGGTATTGAATTATGAACCGGACCGTGGCGGTGATTTTTTTAATATCGCGCCACGCTTGCTGATGAACCGGGCTGACCTGGATGCCACGGGTTTGATACTACCAGGTAGTCGGGTCAGTTATCGTCTGTTGCTCGGTGGCGATGCAGAAACCATTGAGCGCTATCGTAACAGCATTGATATCAATGGTGATGTCAGTATCCGAAGTATTAAAGAGGCGCGACCGGAAATACGTGTTGCACTTGAACGTGCCGAGCAATTTCTCGGGCTGGCTGCCCTGGTCAGTATTGCGCTGGCCGGTATGGCTATCGCCATGACTGCACATCGCTACGCCACAAGGCACTACGACAACTGTGCAATCCTCCGCTGCATGGGGCTGCAACAGGATCAGATTATTCGGATCTATGTTTACCAATTGCTGCTACTGGCGCTGCTGGCTGGTTTGCTTGGATGTTTGATTGGTTTCACTGCGCAGGAAATTCTGAACCAGATGATGGTCGGACTCATGCAGCAGTCTTTGCCACCACCGGGTTTTAGTCCGTTTGTCACCGGACTGCTTGCCAGCCTTATTACAGTGCTGGCATTTGCGTTACCACAACTGTTGCGTTTGCGTCGCGTATCACCGTTGCGCGTGTTACGTAGGGATCTAACGCCATTGCCAATTAATAATTACCTGGTGTACGCGATTGCCATCGCGGCACTTGTGGCACTGAGCCCATGGCAATCGGGCGATATCAAACTAACCTTCTATACGCTTGCCGGACTGGCCGTGACCGCGCTGGTGCTGGCAGTCAGCGCCAGACTGATGATTGGCTGGTTAAAACACATTCAGCCCGGATTGAAACTGGCCGCACGCTATGGACTGGCGAATGTCACACGGCGATCACAACAAAGCATGGTGCAGGTAGTAGGAATCGGTATTGGTGTGACAGTCATGTTGCTATTAACCCTGGTGCGCACTGATTTGCTGGCAAACTGGCAAAATCGTTTACCTGAAAACACACCTAATTACTTTTTGATCAATATACAACCCGACCAAATCGAATCAGTTAAAGCCTATCTTGAAAAGTATGTCAGTAAAGATATTGGACTGTATCCGATGATTCGCGGTCGACTGACACACATCAATGACAATGTTGTCAGCGAGGATGACTATGCAAACGAACGTGCAAAGCGGCTTGCCACCCGCAACTTCAATCTTTCCTTTCTTGAGGAAATGCAAACCGACAACGAACTTGTCAGCGGAGACTGGTGGCCTGCCGACCGCGCACAAAACTATTTTTCCGTTGAACAAGGTATTGCCGAAACATTGGGCATTAAACAGGGTGACACGCTGAGCTACTTAATCGCAGGCCAGGAGATGACGGGGAAAGTCATTAACCTGCGCTGGGTGGAGTGGGATTCGTTTAACGTAAATTTTTTCGTGGTTTCCAATCCTGAGGCCTTGCAGGATTATCCCGGTACTTTTATCAGTAGTTTTTACATGCCCACATCACAACGCACTATGCTGGTCGAACTGATCAGGGAATTTCCGAGCATTACCGTGTTTGATGTTGACGCCATATTGAAACAGGTCCGCAACATCATGGAACATGTCGTAAGCACTATCGAATTTGTTTTTATCTTTACATTGCTGACCGGCATCACTGTGCTGTTTGCTGCTTTACAAAGCACACACGACGAGCGCATGCACGAGTCGGCGCTGATGCGGGCGCTGGGTGCCAACCGGAGGCAAATCGTATCGGGTCTGGTTGCTGAATTTTTATTTCTGGGGCTGGTCACAGGATTATTGTCAGCGCTTGCCGCATCGGCCATCGAAATGGCGCTGGCTGAATACGTATTTAAAATAGATATCGTGATTAACCCTTGGATATGGCTAATCGGGCCGCTGGCAAGCTGCCTGATCGTGCTCGGCACCGGTTTATATGGCACAAGAAGCGTATTGCAGGCATCGCCGATGCTGGTGCTGCGAAAAGCCACTTGAAAATCGAGTAGCTAACGCCATATTAAGCTAGCTCTGTCTAACTCTGGAGAAGTAAATTTATGCTGAGATTACTGCTGTTTCTGGGAACGAACATAGGGATACTGTTGGTATTGAGTATCAGTTTGCGCTTACTGGGTGTAGACAGCATGCTCGAACAGCAGAGTGGCGCATTGAACCTGAATGCTCTGCTGATCTTCTCTGCGGTTTTTGGCATGGGCGGCTCGTTTATCTCACTGGCCATGTCGAAATGGATGGCGAAAAAATCGATGGGTGTTCAACTTATAGAAACACCCCGTACCGAACAGGAAAGCTGGTTATTGTCTACAGTAGAAATGCAGTCACGCGAGGCCGGCATAACCATGCCAGAGGTAGGCATATTTAATTCTCCCGCACCGAACGCGTTTGCTACCGGCATGAGCAAAAATGCGTCGCTGGTTGCGGTAAGTAGTGGACTGCTCGATAGTATGACACGCGATGAAGTCGAGGCCGTACTTGGTCATGAAGTCAGTCACGTTGCCAATGGGGACATGGTGACGCTGACACTTGTTCAGGGTGTCGTTAATACATTTGTTATCTTTTTCTCACGCGTTATCGGACACCTGATAGATCGTATCGTATTTAAAGTTGAACGCGGTTACGGACCCGGCTTCTGGATCGGCACGATCGTGGCGCAAGTGGTGCTCTCTATACTTGCAAGCATCATAGTCATGTGGTTTTCTCGCTATCGCGAATACAGAGCGGATGCCGGTGGTGCGCAGCTTGCTGGCCGACAGAAAATGATTTCTGCATTGCGGCGCCTGCAACAGGCCAGCAACACCAGTGCATTGCCGGATGAAATGGCCGCGTTTGGCATTACCGGTGAAGGTGCCATGCATATTAAAAAGCTGTTCATGAGTCATCCGCCGCTTGAAGAACGCATCGCTGCCCTGGAAAACGCGCCATACTAGTCATATTTATTGTTCGCGATTGGGATGTGGCATGGTCATAGGCTAAGCTAGGAATATGTTACATGCGCTACATGCAGAATCATGAGAAAGATCTACTTCGGTGATTTTCGCCTGTACGTGATCGGCCAAATCAAAGAGATTAAACAGGTCGAAATCGAAGCATATACCACCGAGTGGTTTTTGCTTCGCTATCTGAAGAAAATCACCAAGGTCACCGAAGGGCGCACCGAATACTTCCGAGTGGAAGGCCCTGTTCGTTCACTGATCCGTTTTTACGTTGATAACATAGACGAGGACTCCGAACTGGGTGAGCGTTGCAGGAAAATACATTCAGAATACAGGAAAGTCCTGCTGGCAAAGCAGTCTTCGAAGTACGGCTAACGGAGAGTTAGATGAAATATCTCATCTGTATCTTGATACCCTTACTATTACAAGTAGGCTGTGTTTACATTATCGGGGTTAGGACTGAGGGCACTGGCTCCTGGGCCGGACTTGGTGCTTTTCTTTTTGCTATTCCTGTTGTTCCCTTAACGGCCGTTATTAATGCCGTTCGAACCAGAAGGTACTATCAGAAAAAAACACTGAACCTGTTTCTGCAATCACTTACGGTGGCCGTTGTTACACCGGCCGTTATTATTGGTTTATTTGCTGTCGCAGCCCTGATGGAGGGACTGGTTGACCATTTCCTGTGATCAATCCATTCGCAGATCGTCTTCCTCTCTCCAGGGCGGGCTGACTATCGCAAGGAAACGCAATTCCTGTTCACCTGTGTTATCAACCCACTGCATTGCACCGCCCGGAATGATAACGCTATCGCCAGCGATTACTTCCCTGGTCTCGTCCTCGACATGCATCAGGCCGCTTCCTTCGAGAATCAGATAGATCTCGGTCTGTTTAAGTCTGTGCCGATAACTGCTTTGCCCCTTGCTGACGACGGCTTCGGCCACCGAGTAGGGTAAATTCACCGCATCTTTTTCAGGATGCAGCCACTCACGTATACGGCAACCGTCATTGGCGGTAAACGCTTTGCAGTCATTAATATTTTTTACAAACACGCATGACTCCTATATAAGTACGCCTATGAAATACATCAACACACCGGATTATAAACATGAAACACCTGCCTGTACCGGTGTACTGATAACCAACCTGGGCACGCCTGACGCGGCTACAGCAACAGCGCTACGTCGTTATCTGGATGAATTTCTCTCTGACCCGCGCGTCATCGAAACGCCCAAATGGATTTGGTGGTTTATTTTAAATGGCGTAATTTTACGCGTCAGACCGCGGCGCTCGGCCGAGGCCTATGCCGAGGTCTGGACAGAGCAAGGTTCACCACTGCTGCGTATCGGCTTGCAACAGGCGGAGGCTATACAGACGGAACTGAATAATCGAATATCTGGACCAGTAAAGGTAGAGCTGGCAATGCGCTACGGCACCCCTTCCATATCCAGCGGCATTGAAAAACTGCGCGCGGCTAACGCGCAGCGCATACTCATCTTTCCGCTATATCCACAATATTCTGCCGCAACGACCGCCTCGACATTTGATGCCGTAGCTGACTATTTAAAGCAATGTCGCTGGCTGCCGGAATTGCGCATGATTAATCATTATCACGATCATCCGAAGTATATCGCAGCATTGGCTACCAGCATTGAAAAGCACTGGCAGGCTAATGGCCAACCTGAAAAACTGCTGTTTTCATTTCACGGTTTACCAAAGGACTATTTTTTATCCGGTGATCCTTATCATTGTGAATGTCACAAGACAGCGCGACTGGTTGCAGAACATATGAACCTGAGTGATGAAGACTGGCTACTGACCTTTCAGTCACGTTTTGGCCCGCGCGAATGGTTAACACCCTATACCGATATCACGCTTAAGGATATGGCTAGAGATGGTGTAAAAAGCGTAAACGTCATTTGCCCGGGATTTTCTGCAGACTGTCTGGAAACACTTGAAGAGATACGTTTGCAAAACCGCGACTTCTTTCTGGAGGCAGGAGGTCAGAAATTTGAATACATACCCGCTTTGAACGACAAACCGGATCATATTCAAATGCTGGTTGACCTGATCTGTCAGCATACGCAGGGATGGCCGGAATTCGATAGCAGCTGGAACAGTGAAACAGTTAATCAGCAGCTGGAGCAAACGCGGCAACTGGCCGAGTCGTTAAAAAATAAAACTGCCTGAAGAAATACAATCTGTCAGGCGAAACAGTCTGGCTGACTCCTGAATTTTTTAATATGTTGATAAATCTCGGCGCAAGGTACGTCAGGTTCATCCACTTCATCAACCAGCAAGTTGTTCAGTCCCGGTATATTGCGCAACTCTTCTTCGGCAATCTCTTTGTAGCCCATGCTCCAGTCCGGGAAAAGCCGCTCGGCCAGAGGTTCTTCCAGGATAGTTGTGACGTTGACATGACGGGAATCGTTCTGGATTTGCCGATATAACGATAACAGTGTGTTCCTGTCTCCTTCCAGTACCTGTATAAAGTAAGCATTGGCATACAGGAGGATACCGGTAATATTTTGCTGTTCATTGAAATTTCTGGAAAACGCCAGTAGTGACTGCAGAGCATAGCGATCAAAATCCATAATCGCCTTGCTATGATAGACCAGCGTATACAAGGACATACAAACACCCGGGTGAAACAAACAAAAATCTGATCAGAACTAAACTAAATCCGTTTATCTTTTGAGTATAGTCAATGTGTAGCCGGATTATCAGCGCTACATAACCTCGACACCTTTCCAGAAGGCAACATAGTTTTTGATATTTTCGGCCTTGGGTTTGGGCTCGGGATAATACCAGGCCGCGTCCTGGTTGATTTCACCATTTACGTCAATAGTGTAATAACTGGCCGTCCCTTTCCAGAAACAGCTGCTATGCGTATCGCTGTCAGAGAAATATTCGGAATGAATGGAATCGGGAGGGAAATAGCTATTACCCTCGACAATAATCACTTCGTCACTTTCAGCCAGAACCGTATCGTTCCAGATTGCTTTTGCCATCATTATTCTCCTTGTAATGTAATGATTACTCTACGACAGTGTGGCGCGGTTCGATGTTCCCACAGATAAATACCCTGCCATGTACCCAGCTGGCAACGCGAAGCGGTCACCGGTATGGTCAGGCTAACATTGGTAATCAGTGTTCTGACGTGCGCCGGCATATCATCCGGTCCTTCCGTAGTATGACAAAACATCGGATCACCATCTGCTGCGATAGACTGCATGAACGTTTCCAGATCGGTACGCACATCAGGATCGGCATTCTCACACAGCATCAGCGAAGCGCTGGTATGCTGGATGAATAAATGACACAGCCCCTTCTGCATTTCGATACTTTTGACAAAGGACTGTACGTCGGTAGTGATTTCATAGGTACCACGGCCAGCTGTATTGACCGTGATGGTATGTTGCTCAATCGTCATGATGTTGGCTAGTTCTTTTCTGTGGCGTCAACGGCGCTATATAGATTCAGGATGTGCCGGATGTTGGTGCCCAGATCACCCCTGCCCACCCGCGATACTGAACGTACCTGTAACAAGGATTCGTCAGGGCTGCTCGCATCGATAGAAACATAAACATCATCCTTGAATTTAAGCAACTTTGTGGTGACAACTGCATGCAGCACCGTATCTCCGGACTCGACCAGCTCCCAGTCAAGCCGGGCAAAAGCCTCGATGACTTTTTGCCGTAACTGTTCAGTGTTAAGTGGAAAACTGCGTGTAATCAATTCCGGATAATGGGCATCCATGGTGGTCTGTCGATCATTCATACTCAGGTAGCTGGCAAGTCGCGCCGTAGGGCCCGGGGGCGAACGCCAGGACAAGTCATTCTGTAGCAGCGAAATAATCAACATCAGAACAGAAATGGCCAGCAGTATAGCCAGAACAATCATCACTTTTGAAAACATAGGACCATCCGGAGATTGCTATCTCAAGGTAATTACAGTTCGATTATAACCCGATATACCTAGGGTCTGTCTGTCAGCCGAGAGAGTATGAGTGCAAAGAAGGTATCGCTGTTACTGAACAACCAGCCGAGATGCTGCTGACAATGCAGACAAAAAGCCAGCTGCCACAGATACTCGGGAAACCAACTATGTTCATTAGTCTTATGGCCATGAACCTGACAGCCTTCCGCTGATTGAAAACAGCCTATTGTGTAAACATAGCCCGCCGGGTTGGTGAAACTATGTGAATGGGAACCCGATATATCGATAATCTGATCTTGATCCGTTACCGGCTTGTGACAGTTGGCACAATAAAGCGTGTGGTCCGGTAACTGCTGTTCTTGCTGTTCAAGATCTTCATCAACAACCCTTTTTGCCCGGGGGGCAGTTTGTTTGAAATAAAGATACGAAGACAGCTGCTGCATGAAACTAAAACTGAAATAGCATTTTTACACCGATAAACAACAGTACAACTGAGAAGATGCGTTTCAGTGTAATGACCGGTAGATGGTGTGCGAGTCGAGCGCCAAGCGGGGCAAAAACCACTGTCATCGCGATAATGATCAGTGCTGCAGGCCAGTAAAGATAACCGATCGTATGCGGCGGCAGCTCAGGGTTATCGAAGCCACTGATAGTCATGGCCAGACTTCCGGCCACAGCGATCGGAAATGCACAGGCAGCAGAAATTGCGACGGCATTGTGCACGGGTATCCGACAGAATAATAGCCAGGGCACCGTCAGCGTGCCGCCACCGATACCAAGCAATGTCGAAAGAAAGCCAATCACTCCGCCTGCACTGGTCATACCTCCTGTTCCCGGTAGCTCAAGTTTGGCCTCAGGCCTGAGTTCAAACGCGATCTGAAGCGCTACCAGTATCTCGAAAATACCAAAGGCCAGACGCAGAGCATCGCTGCTAATGCTGTCAGCGACTATGGCACCCAGACCTGCACCCAGCAAAATCCCCGGAGAAAGTCGGTATACGCAGGGCCAAATTACCGCTTGTTTACGATGGTGAACATAAGTGGACGATAATGATGTAACAATAATGGTACATAGTGATGTCGTAACAGCGATTTGCATCAGCGTTGCAGTGGGAAAACCCTGTTGCTGAAACAGATAATGCAGGACAGGAACGATGACGATACCGCCACCCAGTCCCAGTAAACCACCAATGAGTCCGGCGAACAGGCCGCCGCAAGCATAATAAATAACCACGAGAGGTGTTAGTTCTGCGAGCATGGCACATTGTCTGCAATGAAATTCAATGTGTCCAGGTTAATACGCTGCCCGATAATAGTTGCTAAACTGAGGCTAAATAAGGAAAATCTCCGAAAAATAGAAGTAATAAAATTCATGCGCTTAATCGCAGGCCAACAACTCAATCCAGATACCACTCATCAATCACCCAAGCTTGGTCCAGTGCATCATCTTGTCTTCATTTTATTGCTATGTTTGGCGTATTCGCCCACGGTTAGCAGCAACACCATTGAGCAGCAGCGGCGCGATTACCTGTCGGCCAAGAAAGCACTGGAGAGAAAGCAGTACAAAACCTTTGGCCGCATCGCCAACGGCCTGAAAGACTACCCGCTCTACTCCTATCTTCGCTACGAGTATCTGCGAAAAAATTTATGGAAGATTAAGGATGAAGAAATGATCCTGTTCTTCGAAAATCATGGCGATCTGCCCATGACCGAAAGCCTGCGCACTTCATGGTTGAAACTGCTGGTGCGTCGTGGACGCTGGCAGGCATTTCTTGATAACTATGTGCCTCAATCCCGGGACACGATGCGCTGTTATCAGCTACAGGCCCGAATCAAGACCAATAACCGGAACTACCTGCTCGAGGATATCCGCAGCGTCTGGTTAAGCGGAAAATCTTTACCGCCACAGTGCGACGCCGCATTTGACCTGCTCTATGACAGCGGTCTCGTGACCAATGAACTGGTCTGGGAACGCATCAGTCTCGCCATGGCCAATAACCAGGTGGGGCTGGTTACATTCCTGATGAAGAAGCTCGATCCTGAGTACAAAAAACTGGCGCAACTTTGGCTAAACATCCATCGCAATCCGTACAAATACCTGAATAAGCCAAAGATTCAGGACGACGCCATGGGCAGGGAAATCATTACCCATGGATTAGCCAGGCTGGCCCGGCAGAACATCTCACATGCGGTAAAACGTTTTAACAGCCTGCAGGACCAGTATTCCTTCCTGCCCGGCGAGGTCGTTGAAATTAAACGCGTACTTGCAATCAGGGCGGCCAAGCGCAAGAGCAAACTGGCACAACAGCTGCTGGATGATATCGATAACTACCATGTGAATGACGAGGTATTCCACTACCGTCTGAAAACTGCGCTGGCTAGCCGCGACTGGCCATTGTTAAGACGCTGGACAAATGGTGAGCCACCGGATGAAGACATTAAATTCCGCTGGCAATACTGGCACGCGCGGGCTCTGGAGAATACCGGCGACAAAGAGCAGGCTAATGCAATCTTCTCCCGGCTGTCGGAAGAACGCGATTATTACGGTTTTCTCGCTGCAGATAAAAGTGGCAAGGCATATAAAATGAATCACTACCCACTTCCTGAAAACAGGGAAGAACTGCAGCGGGTGGAGCAATTACCGGCAATACAGAGGGCCTATGAGCTGTACATGCTGGACCAGGGCTATCCGGCAAGAAGAGAGTGGTATCATGCACTAAGTAAAATGACCAGCTACCAGATGCAGATGGCAGCGGAACTGGCTACGCAATGGGGCTGGTACGACAGGTCCATCTTTACCATGTCCCGGGCCGGGGCGTATGACGACCTGGTGCTGCGTTTTCCAGTGATCTTTGATGATTTACTCGATAAATATGCCAACAAACGCAAGCTCGACCGCAGTTGGGTGTATGGCCTGGTCAGGGCAGAAAGCGCGTTTATCGAGGACGTGCGTTCTCCAGCAGGTGCCCTGGGCCTGATGCAGGTGATGCCGAAAACCGGGGAAATGACGGCCAAACGTATTGGTCTGAAGAATTTTAAAAGCTACAAGCTGAAACAGGCCAAGACCAATATCCCGATTGGTACGGCATACATGAAAATGATGCTGGATCGTTTTAACGGTAACATGGTGTTGGCAACGGCCGCCTACAATGCCGGCCCGCATCGCGTTGACAAATGGTTACCTAAAAAGGGTTGCGAGGAACCGGATGTTTGGGTAGAACAAATACCGTTTAATGAAACGCGAAAGTACGTCGCCCGGGTATTGTATTTTGCTAATATTTACGACTGGCGTTTGACCAGTCAGATAAAACCTATAAAAGAACGCATGGCATTGATCACCGCACCAAAAGATAAATTTGTAGCCAGTCTGAGCTGCACTGCCATCAATATATCGGATAACAGAGATGTTGATTAAACGAATAGCCATACTCGGCGGTACCGGTTTTGTAGGCAGATCACTATGCAACCGTCTTGCCGAGCTTGGTTACGAGTTGAAAGTGCTGACCAGTAATCGCGAATATAATCGTGATGAACTGATCCTGCTGCCGGGTCTGCAGTTAATAGAGTGTAACGTGCACGACCAGGAACAACTGACATTTCAGCTTTCTGATTGCGATGCTGCCATCAACCTGGTTGGCATACTCAATGAAAAAGGCAACAGCGGTAAAGGCTTCAGAAAAGCCCACGTCGAACTGGCAGAAAAACTTTTGGCCGCCTGTATGGCAAACGGCGTGCGCAGGATACTGCAGATGAGTGCACTCAATGCCGATGCGAAAGAAGGCAGCAGCCACTACCTGAGGACCAAGGGTGAAGCGGAAGATTTGCTGCATAACAATACCGCCGGTATTCATGTGACAAGTTATCGACCTTCGGTCATCTTTGGCAGACATGACAGTTTCTTTAATCGTTTTGCCGGTCTCCTGAAAGTTACACCGCTATGGTTCCCGCTAGCCTGCCATAACAGCAAGTTTGCACCTGTATATGTGCTGGACGTAGTGGAAATGATGGTTCGCACACTGAAAGATCCGGAAAGCTATGGTCAGCGCTACCAGCTATGCGGCCCTAAAGTGTATACATTGAAACAGCTGGTCGAATATACAGCCGATGTACTTGGTATCAAACGCCGGGTTATTCCGCTGAACGACCTGCTGTCACGTTTGCAGGCCGCTATATTTGATTTCGTTCCGGGCAAACCATTTTCGACTGACAATTATCTTTCCACCCGGGTCGACAGTGTCTGCAGTGTGCACGATCTGGCTCGCTTTGATATTGATGCGAAGTCAATAGAAAGCATCGTACCTGGCTACCTGACACACCACAGTTATCGTTCCAGATACTTTCAGTTTCGCAGTGAGTCGCGGCGCAGCTGATCGAAACGCAGTCGGTGCCGACTTGTCGACACTTGCTAACACGTGCAACATGTAAACTCTTTTTCAGTCTGACTCAGTACTTATGCAAACCTATCTTGTTGGTGGCGCCGTGCGCGATAAACTGCTTGAGCTTCCGGTCAAGGACCGCGATTGGGTCGTGGTCGGCGCTACGCCTGATGAGATGCTTGCCCAGGGTTACAAGCCGGTCGGCAAGGATTTTCCTGTGTTTTTGCATCCGGATACCAGGGAAGAATATGCGCTGGCAAGAACTGAGCGAAAATCAGGAAAAGGCTATAAAGGTTTCAGCTTTCATACTGCGACCGATGTCACCCTGGAAGAGGATCTCAAAAGGCGTGACCTGACAATCAACGCGATCGCCGAAGACGAAGATGGCAATTTAATCGATCCGTTCAACGGCGCCGCAGATATCAACAGCAAGATGCTGCGTCATGTTTCGCCGGCATTCAATGAGGATCCACTGCGCGTACTCCGCGTTGCGCGCTTTGCGGCCACGCTGGGGTTCAAGATTGCACCGGAAACAATGGCACTGCTGACGCAGATGACTGACTCCGGTGAACTTGAAACACTGGTTGCTGAACGTGTCTGGACTGAAACTGAAAAGGCGCTCAGCGGAAATTACCCGGCGCGATTCATTCTGGTATTGCGAGCCTGCAACGCTCTGGCCGTCATGTTCCCGGAGCTTGAACGGCTGTTTGGCGTTCCGCAACCGGCCAACTATCATCCGGAAATAGACAGTGGCCTACACACCATTATGAGTCTGAATCAGGCCACGCGACTGACGGAGAACCCGGTAATACGCTTTGCAGTACTGGTTCACGATCTGGGCAAAGGTACTACGCCTGAATCAGAATGGCCGAGTCATCGTGGCCACGAGGGGCGTGGTGTAAAACTGGTTAACAATATTTGCGATCGCTACCGGATACCCAATAAATATCGCGAGTTGGCTTGCCTGGTCTCTAAACACCATCTCGACTGCCACCGTATTCAGGATATGCGGCCGGATACCGTGTTGAAAAAACTGGAGCAACTCGATGCCTTTCGTCGACCGGAAAGGTTCAGGGATTTTCTGATTGCGTGTGAAGCAGATGCGCGTGGCCGTGCAGGGCTGGAAGACAGCGACTATCCACAGGCACGATTTCTTAACAAGGCGCTGGAAGAAGCCAACAACATCGATAGCAAGTCTTTGCAGGCAGAGGGATTTGAAGGTAAGGCGCTAGGCCGGGAAATAACGAAACGTCGTATTGACGCTATCAAGGCTATGGCCACTAACTAGGCCTGTTACATTGCCGCCTGGGGAAACGCTTCAGATAAACAATGCAATCAGAACTATACCGAGCGCGATCCGGTATATGACAAACGGCAACATGCCTATGCGGTCCAGAAATTTAAGAAAGTAATGAATCGCCAGTAAGGCACTGATCGCAGAAAATGCCGCGGTAAGTATAAAATTAATCAGATTAACGCCAATACCGAGTTGCAGCAGCTTGAATGATTCAAACGCCGCGGCACAAAAGATTACTGGCATGGAAAGTAAAAATGAAAACCGGGCTGCGGTGGTTCTATCCAGTCCGATCAACAGTCCCGCCGACATGGTTATACCGGAACGTGATGCACCGGGAATCAATGCCACTACCTGAAACAGGCCAATCACGATCGCGTTTTTCACGGACATATTGGTCAGTAACACATCTCGCTTTGAATAGTAGTCAGCAAACCAGAGTAACAAACCAAAACCAATTGAAGCAGCAGCGATAATAAGCGGATCCCGCAGGTAGCTCGCAACCAGATCGTGTGCGAGGAAACCAATCATCAATACCGGCAAGCTAGCAACAACAATCAGCCAAAACAGTTTTTGCTCGCCGTTTTGCACTTTGCGCAGTTTGCATGACTCTAATCCGGCCCTTGATAGCTGGTAGACATCTGTTTTGAAATACAGGGCGACCGCGAACAGGCTACCAAGATGTGCCGCAACATCTATGGCCAGACCCTGGTCCTGCCATTCGGTTAGTAAAGGCACCAGGATCAGGTGTGCAGAACTGGATACAGGCAGAAACTCGGTTATTCCCTGGACAATGGCAAGTATGATTATTTGTAATAAATCCAAACCGGGGCTCTTTAAATAGGTAGAAATACGGCTGTTGCCATGCGCTGTATTACCGTTTTAACAGTTCGATTTTTCTTTCCGGCAATAATAGTGGCAATGTTATCCTGAGTCGCAATCAATTTTCCGAACAACCTTTCATAACTTATGTTGACGGGTTCTCCCGGTAGCGAATTACTATACAGGAACAGTTCACCGGCAGTATCGCGCTTGTTGCTCAGTCGCCAGACGGCAATCTCAAGATTGCGTGCACAATTATAAAGACTTTGTGGTTCTACGCTATCAAACATAAAGAATTCAGATTTATAGTTATATGATTTCATTATCATCGATAGCAAACCGGCAATGAAAGAAAACACCCTGTCACCCTGGTAACCCTCATCAAAGGTCAGTTTGATCGCTTCAACATCATGTGCCCCATTCAACTCAGGGAAATTCCAGTCATGCTCGAGATCAAACAGGCGCACTATATTTTCCTGAGGCAACTTGAGAGTTGCTTTTTTTAGCTCACGGGGGTTTCGCTTGTATAACTTGATCATCAAATCGCGAAGCAGTGCTTGCGATTGCCGAATATGTATATCAAGTACGTTATCAATATCTGACTTTGCAAGTTGAGATATACCGGCTTTATCTTCGACCGGCTTGTTTTCGCGCACCACTTCCTGATTGCAGCCAGAAAGTAACAAAATCAGCAAACTGGTAGGAACGATCTTGAGCATCTTAAAGCCTGATGCGCTGATCCATTGCCGCAAATCCGCAAAGTGTTTCCTCAAGCCCTCGACTCATTGCCATGACCTTGAAACGTTCCCCCATTTCGCCCGGCATGGTCAGAGTTCTTATCTGCTGAGCCAGTAAAGTCTGTTGCCTGGTATCCAGGCCCGATGTTGCACTGACCAGCTGGTCCAGGCCACAACCGATTAAAAAATAGGCCTGGGTTGTATAGCCATGAACATCGAGATTGATTTTATCAGCACACTCGGCAAGCAAACTGAAATCTACCGAGGCGGTGATATCCTGCAGACCCGGGTACAAAAAGGGATCGGCATGTGCGCGATGACGATAATGGCACAGCAAGGTGCCATCCGTTCTGTCCGGATGATAGTACTCTTTTGCCGGATAACCGTAGTCAATGACAAACATGACTCCTTTTACAAGCCTTGCCGTGATCCCTGCCAACCAGATTTGTAATTCAAGATTGACCTCGGAGCAGTAATCCTCCGGAAAAGAGTTATTGAGAGAAGCCTCGATGCTGGCCAGCCGGGCAAGCAAGCTGTCCGTGGCCGGCATCTCTACCCATTTGAGTTGTTTCCCTTCAAGACCCACTCCCAGCTCTACAAAATCATTGCGCTTCTTTTTAAAACGTTTGACCGGCAAGGCATCCAGCACCTCGTTGGCAAGGATGACACCATCAAACTCATGCTCGGGTAAATGCTCCAGCCAGACTATATGCTCATAGAAAAATGGCACTGCCTCTTTTAACTGTTGCTGCTGTCGCTGCTTCAGATCGGCACTCACTTCCAGTATCCAGTAAGCCTTCGGCAAAGCATCAAGGCGTTGCAGTTCCAGCAATAGATCACTCGCCATGATGCCGGAACCGGCACCCAGTTCGAAAATAACCGGATTGGTCAAAGTTGCCAGAAGATCGGCACACTGCCTGGCAAGACAGCGTGAGTATAGTGATGAGATTTCAGGTGCGGTGACAAAATCACCCGCTTCGCCAAACTTGCGACTACCGCCACTGTAGTAACCAAGGCCAGGCGTATATAGCACACATGCCATATATTCATCAAAAGGCAGCATGCCGTGGTGCTGCGAAATAGTGTCTTGCAATAGCCTGATCAGTTCCTGGCTTTGCTGTACTGCAACGGGTTCGGGCCTGGGCAGTTCCACACTATTATTGAATTGAGTCATGTCTGCTACATGGTATTCTGTTTATGAAATCATTCAATAGAAGCCGGGTCGAGTGTATAACAAAACGGTACTGATAACGGGTGCTGCAAAACGTATAGGCGCTGCCATTGCCAGGCAACTGCATGCTGAGGGCATGTATGTGGTCATCCACTATCACCGCTCTGCGAAAGAAGCGCATGAGCTTGTGCGCGAACTGAATAATATTCGCCAGGATTCAGCTATTACCGTGCAGGGAGATCTGCAATATCAAGAATACTATCCGGCAATTATTGAACACGCGATTGAATTCAAAGGTGAACTCGATGTATTAATCAATAATGCCTCGGCCTTTTATCCAACGCCGGTTGGCGATCTCTCTGATGAAGACTGGCATACGATTATTGATACCAATCTGAAAGCGCCGCTGTTTCTGTCGAAACTGGCGGCACCCTATTTACGCAAGACCAATGGCTGCATCATCAATCTGACCGATATTCATGCTATCAGACCGCTATCCCAACATGTGATTTATTCGATATCAAAAGCTGGCCTGGTAACGCTGACGCAGTCGCTTGCAAAAGAGCTGGCGCCAAAGATCCGTGTCAATGCGATTTCTCCCGGTGCCATCGCCTGGCCGGAGGACATTACCGAGGATAACAAAGAAACTATTTTGAAACAGGTGCCGTTGGGAAGAAGCGGTGAGCTAAACGATATCGCTCGCACTGCAAAATTTCTGATTAAAGATGCTGACTATATTACCGGACAGATCATCAGCGTCGATGGTGGCCGCAGCCTGCATTCCTGAGGTTGCCTAGAACGGCGGGAATTCCGTTTTAATAAACCACTGCTTGTTGACGTCATTGAACCACCAGATTTGCTCCTGCTTCAGTGTTTTAATCGTGCCCTGGTTCTTGTTGTAATACTTAATCTTGATATTGGTATAGGCTTCGGTCTGCAACTCATTGACGGTTTTGTCAGTGATATCAATACCAGTTACGCTGATCTCATTCATTTTTTCCAGATCTGCCGGCGGCTGGGTGCCGTCGGGAGCGACATGATAGCTATAGGCTTCCTTGTGCTGTGCCCAGCGCAATGCCACCTCGTAGGAAGTCAATGATTCCTCGAGATTGGTCATTTTCTGCTGCGTTTTGAGTTTATTGCATGCTGCAAGCAAACAGAACAGTAACACTGCTGTGGTTCTGATAATTGGATGCGACATCATCATATGTTTTCTCCTGTCAAAGATTTTGACTTGCTAAAGACACGTCAGCCCCAAGCAAACTAAAGTTGCTCAGACCGTCAAACACCATATCCGCATAATGCCGGTTTGCCGGTAAAGACAGATGGATCTGATCGTCAGCAACAAAGTGTTCCACTGTAATATTCCTTTCGCGCATCATGGCCGGTAGATCTATCAGGTATGCATCCAGTTCATCAGCCAGTTGTTTAACGGTTTTATTATAGGGTGAAAAATTTTCATTGAAACTGATACCGTTCCCCTGTTGGTCA
>CAJIBF010000075.1_pt1 | contig 23835 bp, 22 predicted proteins | sample 9199291 | NCBI WGS metagenome assembly CAJIBF01 (sample SAMEA7708293, study PRJEB35096) | sediment metagenome | biome: marine neritic benthic zone biome [ENVO:01000025]; feature: sediment [ENVO:00002007]; material: shallow marine sediment [ENVO:03000034] sea grass bed [ENVO_01000059] ...
CTACCCAGGGACGTGCCAAGCCCCGATCAAAGACTGTCAGTATTGAGTTTCGAAAACGCCGTACTTATGCGAAACGCAGTGAAGTTGCCGAAACACTGAAACAGGCCGAAGAGGAAGAAGCCAGGCGTCTACAGGCTGAACAGGAAGCACAGGCAGCAGAAGAGCAAATAAAACAGGCTGAAGAAGAAGCCAAAGCAGCGGAACTGGCGGCAAAACAGGCACCGGCTGTGGAAGAAGTCCATAAGACAGCTGAGACCGATGCAACGGCTGCTGCAGAACAGGTTAAACCAGCGATTGAGAATAGTGCCGAGGAAACTGTGTCGGCTGAGCCTGAAGTAGCAAAGCCGGACGCAGCAGAGCTGGCAAAACTGGTTGAGCAGCAAGCTGCACCAGCAGCGGAAAAGGAACCGGGCTTTAAGGAACCCAAAAAACACGGCCGTGAAGAATTACACGTGGCTACTAAAGGTTCCGGGAGGCGACGCAAAAAACCAAAAACCAAACCGGTTGTTCAGCCATCGGCAAATAAGCAACATGGTTTTGAAAAACCCACGGCGCCCGTAGTTAAAGAAGTGGATATCCCCGAAAGCATAACCGTTGCTGATCTTGCCCAGCGCATGTCTGTAAAAGGCTCTGAGGTCGTTAAGGTCATGATGGGTCTCGGCAGTATGGCGACTATCAATCAAACCATCGACCAGGATACGGCCTCAATTGTTGTTGAGGAGATGGGGCATAAGCCAAAACTGCAAAAAGAAAATGCACTTGAAGAAGAAATGATCAAGGCGGCTCAACAGGATGGCGAAAAGGTGACCCGTGCGCCTGTAGTTACGATTATGGGCCATGTCGATCATGGAAAGACCTCTTTGCTGGATTATATTCGACGTGCCAAGGTGGCCTCTGGTGAAGCTGGTGGCATAACCCAGCATATCGGCGCTTACCGGGTAACCACTGAGAACGGCAATATTACCTTTCTGGATACGCCCGGCCACGAGGCATTCACTGCCATGCGTGCACGCGGCGCAAAAGTTACCGATATCGTCGTTATTGTGGTCGCCGCTGACGATGGCGTCATGCCGCAGACGGAAGAAGCGGTTAAGCATGCCAAAGCAGGCGGTGTGCCTATCATTATTGCTGTTAACAAGATGGATAAAGAAGATGCCGATCCTGATCGCGTCAAGCAGGAGCTTTCCAAGCACGAGGTGATTCCGGAAGACTGGGGCGGCGAAACCATTTTTGCCAATGTCTCGGCCAAGACCGGAGAAGGCGTCGATGAGTTACTGGAAAATATTCTGCTCACGACCGAGATTCTTGAATTGACCGCGGCAGACGAAGGTGCCGCCAGCGGAACGGTTATCGAATCGCGTCTTGATAAAGGGCGTGGCCCGGTTGCGAGTATACTGGTTCAGAGTGGTCGCCTGAATAAAGGTGATGTCGTACTCAGTGGCCATGAGTTTGGACGTGTGCGTGCGATGATTGATGACACCGGTAATGAGGTAAATTCGGCCGGACCATCTACACCGGTTGAAGTTCTCGGTCTTTCCGGAACACCAAACGCAGGCGATGAAATGATCGTAGTGCCGGACGAGAAGAAAGCGCGTGAAATCGCTTTATTCCGACAAGGAAAGTATCGCGAAACGAAGATGGCACAGCAACAGGCCTCAAAGCTGGAAAATGTGATGTCGCAAATGCAGGAAGGCGAGGTCAGTACGCTGAACCTGCTCATCAAGGCTGACGTTCAAGGTTCTGCAGAAGCTATGGTGGATGCATTGACGCGGCTAAGTAATGAAGAAGTTAAAGTCTCGATAATCAGCAGCGGTGTTGGTGGAATTACCGAATCAGATATTAATCTGGCGATGGCCTCGAATGGCATCGTAATCGGTTTTAATGTTCGTGCTGATGCGAGTGCCAGAAAACTGGTGGATGCAGAAGGTATCGATTTACGCTACTACAGCATTATTTATGACGTTATTGATGATGTGAAGGCGGCTATTAGCGGTATGCTGTCGCCGGAAATTCGCGAGCAAATTATTGGCGTTGCCGAAGTGCGAGAGATCTTCAGTTCGCCAAAGTTTGGCGATATTGCGGGATGTATGGTGACTACCGGTTATATCAAACGCAACAATCCTATCCGCGTTCTGCGCGATAATGTCGTTATCTATGAAGGAGAGCTTGAATCATTGCGTCGTTTCAAGGACGACGTCAATGAAGTCAAGTCAGGTATGGACTGTGGTATTGGCGTCAAGAACTATAATGATGTGCGTGCCGGCGATCAAATAGAAGTCTTTGAACGTATCAGCGTCGAACGTACAATCTGATTCAATATGCCGAGAGAATTCGGTCGCAACCAGCGTATAGCTCACTTCATTCGTGATGAATTGGCGACTCTTATACAGAGAGAGTTGCCCTTAAACGAATATGGCATGATTACGCTGACTGATGTTGATGTTAGCCCCGACCTTAAGAACGCTAAAGTCCTGTTTACGGTGCTCGGCGATCAATATCCTGCTGACGAAATGGTGGTTTCTCTGAACGAACTCGCGGGCCATTTTCGACACGAACTGTCAGCATTGATGACCTCAAGAGGCGTCCCTACACTCAGGTTTAAATACGATGAATCAATTGCCAGGGCGCAGCGCCTTGATGATTTGATTGATTCTGTCAGCAAGGATAAACAAGACATCGAAGGCTGAGTTGCCTGCTTAATGGCTGGAAGGCAAAAACCCCTGAGACGTGCCGTTAGTGGCATACTGCTTCTCGACAAACCGGCTGGGCTGAGTTCCAATCAGGTTTTGCAACGTGTAAAACGCCTGTTTAATGCCAGCAAGGCCGGACATACAGGTAGCCTTGACGTGCCGGCCACCGGTTTATTACCCATCTGCTTTGGCGAGGCTACCAAGGTATCCGCCTACTTGCTCGATTCCAATAAGACCTATACCGCCAGAGGTCGACTCGGCAAGACAACGACGACCGGCGATGCTACAGGTGAAGTATTGACAGAATATGTCATAAACGGCATTTCAGAAAACGACTTAATCGCAATATTGCCAGCCTTTCGCGGTGAAATAGAGCAGGTTCCACCAATGTACTCGGCCCTGAAACACAATGGCAAACGGCTGTATGAACTTGCCTACCAGGGAATTGAAGTCGAACGTCAGGCAAGAAAGGTGACTATCTATCAGCTTGAACTGCTGGCTTTTTCCGGCGATGAATTTGAAATCAGGGTGAAATGTTCAAAGGGCACCTATATCAGGACCCTGGTACAGGATATCGGTGCTGCACTTGGCTGTGGTGCATATGTCGAGAGTTTGCGGCGACTGCAGTCCGGCCCTTTTACAGAAGAGCAGATGTTATCGCTTGAGTATATCGAATCGCTGGCGACCAGCGGTGTTGCCGAACTCGATCGTCAGTTGCTACCTATGGACCAGGCGCTACCTGATTTATCCGAGGTACATCTGGATGCGGATGCGTCACATTGCCTGTGTCTTGGGCAATCTGTTGTAATAACAGACCCGCCAGGTGTTGGAAGCGTACGCCTATACAACCAGGCAAACCAGTTTATTGGCCTGGGCGACCTTTCAGCAGACGGTATGATAAAGCCTAAGCGATTGATAAATATGAAATTAATTGAAGAGCTTAACAGCTGAAAATAAATAGTCGGTTTCACTTGTTCGACTGTGTATGCGCGGTTACAATACGCGCCAATTTTGACGAGAGAAGGTTCAGGAGCACGACATAATGGCATTAAGTCATGAACAGAAGGCGGGGATAGTTAAGGATTATCAACGTGACACTAAAGATACAGGTTCACCTGAGGTACAGGTTGCCTTGTTGACGTCGCGTATTACCGATTTATCTGGTCACTTCAAAGAACACAACAAGGATCATCATTCAAGACAAGGTTTATTAAGAATGGTCAACCAGCGTCGCAAGTTGCTCGACTACCTTAAGAATAAAGACATCAATCGCTATCGTGATTTGATTGGTCGTCTTGGTCTGCGTAAATAACAACTCTTCGACATTAATCAATGTTGATACATACTTCATAACCCGCCCTGGCGGGTTTTGGCGTTTTTAATCATTAAAAAAATCATCTAATCAATATTCGGCGGAAATAACCATGAACGTGGTAAAGAAAGAATTTAAATTCGGAAATCATACAGTAACACTGGAAACGGGCCGTATTGCCCGACAGGCATCAGGGGCAGTACTCGTCAGTATGGACGACACCATAGTGCTTGTTACTTGCGTCGCTAAGAAAGAAGCAAGGGAAGGCCAGGATTTTTTCCCCCTGACAGTGGATTACCAGGAAAAAACCTATTCGGCCGGTAAAATCCCGGGCGGTTTCTTCAAACGTGAAGGCAGGCCCACAGAGAAAGAAACATTGACCTGCCGCCTGATCGACAGACCGATCAGACCACTGTTTCCAAAGGCCTTCAAAAATGAAATCCAGATTATTGCCACGGTACTCTCACTGGACCCTGATATCGATCCGGATGTCCCCGCTATTATAGGTGCATCTGCTGCCATCAGTCTGTCTGGTGTGCCGTTCAGCGGACCCGTAGGTGCAGCAAGGGTAGGCTATAAAAATGGGCAATACCTGATCAATCCATCTTTCTCAGAACTGGAAGGCTCAGAGCTTGACCTGGTCGTCGCCGGCACGAGCAGTTCTGTCCTGATGGTTGAATCTGAAGCAAAACAACTTTCTGAAGAGATTATGCTTGGCGCAGTTATGTTTGGTCATGAACAGTTCCAGGTTGTGATCGATAACATCAAGGCACTTGTTGAAGAGGCCAACGCGCAGTCATGGGACTGGACCGCACCTGAACAGGATGATTCGCTGGCCAATGAGATACAGAGCAGGGCCGGCGACCTGTTGCGTGAAGCCTATAGCATACGCGATAAGCTGGAACGCAAAGAGCGCATCAACGAGATCAAAAGTGAAATCGTCGAGGCGTTGGCCGATAGTGATGAACCACAATGGTCTGGTGGCGAAATTGTTAACGCTATTGAATCGTTGGAAAGTCATATCGTGCGCAGCAGTATCCTTTCCGGAGAAGACAGAATTGACGGTCGGGACTCAAAGACGATACGTCCAATCACAATAGAGACCGGTGTTTTGCCGCGTACCCATGGGTCTGCATTATTCACGCGCGGTGAAACCCAGGCACTGGTGGTCACAACACTGGGAACGCAGCGTGATTCACAGATTATCGATGCTATCGAAGGCGAGCGTAAAGAGCCTTTTATGTTTCATTACAATTTCCCCCCATTCTGTGTCAATGAAACCGGGCGAGTTGGATCACCGAAGCGTCGTGAAATCGGACATGGCCGACTTGCCAAGCGCGGTATTCTTGGCGTGATGCCGGATATGGACGCGTTCCCATACTCGATTCGAGTTGTATCTGAAATTACAGAATCCAATGGTTCCAGTTCCATGGCCTCGGTTTGTGGCAGCAGTCTCGCGTTAATGGATGCCGGTGTGCATCTTGATGCACCGGTTGCCGGTATCGCCATGGGCCTGATTAAGGAAAATGATAAGTTTGTTGTTTTGTCAGACATTATGGGTGATGAAGATCATCTGGGTGATATGGATTTCAAGGTAGCCGGTTCGGAAAAAGGCATCACCGCCTTACAGATGGATATCAAGATAGACGGCATTACCAAGGAAATCATGGAAGATGCGCTGCACCAGGCTAAAGACGGGCGTATGCATATCCTGGGCAAGATGAATGAGGTGCTCGCATCACACAAGGAAGAAATGTCAGAATTTGCCCCGCGTATTACGACAATCAAGATTAACCCGGACAAGATCCGTGATGTCATTGGCAAGGGTGGCGCTACGATTCGTGCCATTACTGAGGAAACCGGAGCAACCATCGATATCGATGATGACGGTACCGTCAAGATAGCGGCTATCGACAAGGCGGCTGGTGATGAAGCAATGAAGCGTGTTGAACAGATCACCGCTGATATCGAAGTTGGCAAAATATATGAAGGTAAAGTTGCAAAACTGATGGATTTCGGTGCCTTCGTTAACATCCTGCCTGGCAAGGATGGTCTGGTTCATATTTCGCAGATCTCTGAAGAGCGTGTCGAGAATGTCAGCGATAAATTGAGTGAAGGTGAGATGGTGCAGGTCAAGGTGCTGGAAATTGACAAGCAAGGCCGCGTCCGTCTCAGTATGAAAGCAGTCAACGAATAATCCAATCTAGCCAAGAACAGAAAAAGGGCGTCAGCCCTTTTTTTTTGCTTCGAATTAACCCTTTCGCTTTTTTCCTGCGTTAACAGTAGCGAGAACTAACAGGAGAAAAGTCATGCCAATAAGAGTATCCATTTTCATTACAGTTGCTACGCTGGTTTTTTTAGTGGGCTGTGAGCCCAGTCACAGTAAATATGAACAACACGCCGAACAACAAAACACACACAGTGAACAGCAGGTAGCAACAGAGCAGGCGCCTGTTTCCAGCATCGAAATGGCGGAGTTGAAAAGTCAGCCAGTGAAAATAAGGCAGCAACAGTCGCAACAAGCCATCATCGATTCGATTAGAGAAGAGGCCGTTGTTGCCGCCAGTCCGGCAATGGACATTGATGCCACGGCCATCAGGTCAATGGCAAAGCACTATCCCGGCAGCAATCATTTACATTTGAACCAGATCCGTCGACCAAGCGAACCGCTTAACCGTGAAAACTATGCGCACTTTACTGATAACCCGGTAAAGCTGGTCAGCGAACAGCCCGTTTCCACCTTCAGTATCGATGTTGATACAGGTGCCTATGCCAATGTGCGAAGACTGCTGCAGTCCGGCCGTATTCCGCCTCGCGATGCGGTCCGTGCAGAAGAGCTTATCAATTACTTTAACTACGCTTATCCCGTTTCAGATGAAAACAGTAGCCCTTTCCAACTGGTCAAGGAACTCGCGCCAACACCCTGGAACCCGAATACCTATTTACTACACCTGGGTATCAAGGCAATCGATCAACAGGCACAAACTTTACCCGCAGCCAACCTGGTGTTCCTTGTGGATGTCTCGGGCTCAATGCAGTCTCCTGACAAACTCGAATTACTCAAATCGTCACTCGCATTATTAAGCCAGCGATTGAGGTCGCAGGACAAGGTTTCGATTGTTGTTTATGCGGGAGCCTCCGGCGTCGTGCTTGAGCCAACAGCCGGCAATCAAACAGCAGTCATCAAAACGGCTTTATCACAGTTGAGTGCGGGAGGAAGCACCAATGGTGGCGCCGGTATCGAACTGGCTTATAACCTCGCCGCGCAGGAATTAATTCCCGGAGGCATTAATCGGGTCATCCTGGCAACAGATGGTGATTTCAATGTCGGCACTGTCAATCATGAACAACTCATGGACCTGATTGAACAGAAGCGCAAAACCGGCATATCACTCAGTGCGCTCGGGTTTGGTACCGGTAATTACAACGACCGCCTGATGGAGCAGCTGGCAGATAAGGGCAACGGTAATTACGCCTATATCGATACGTTGAATGAAGCGCAAAAGGTGCTGGTCGATGAAATGAGTTCGACCTTGTTAACCGTTGCCAGCGATGTGAAATTACAAATCGAATTTAATCCGGCAGTGGTTAGCGAATATCGTTTGCTTGGTTATGAAAATCGAGCCCTGAAACGGGAAGATTTTAATAATGATAAGGTGGATGCCGGCGATATTGGTGCAGGACATACGGTCACGGCACTGTATGAATTGAAGTTGCTTGATGGACAGCCGGGTATGATTGATCCATTGCGTTATACGCAGCGGCAAGAACCGGCTGTTACGGAGCGACAGGATGACGAAGTGGCGTTTGTAAAACTCCGTTACAAAGCGCCCGGTGCAAGCACCAGCCAACGCCTGCAATGGCCGATTGAGCGCAAGGAAATCATTTCTGCAGTTAGCCAGACCACAGATGCATTTCGTTTTTCTGCAGCTGTCGCTGCATTTGCTCAAAAACTTCGCGGCGGCACTTATCTAAATCAGTTTGATTACGCAGAAATACTGTCGCTGGCACAGGCCTCCAGGGGCAAGGACTCGTTTGGCTATCGTGGCGAGTTTTTAAAGCTGGTCAACCTGGCGCAGTCTCTGAGCCAGGTGGCAACAAAGAGTAATGCACAGACAAGCTATACGCTGCGTTGAAACAGGCTTACTATTAACAGGCGTGTACGGGCACACGCCTGTTATAGACCAGGTTGCCAACAATGGATGTACCCTATTCAGACGAAGACTTGATGTTAGATTACGCGGCGGGCGATGCCGGCGCATTTGCCAGCCTGTATTCGCGCTACAAAGGTCCGGTCTACCGCTATCTTTACCGACTCTCCATGAATGAGGCCGTGGCTGAAGAACTGTTCCAGGACGTTTGGTTAAAACTGATCAAGGCCAGCGCTACTTATCGGGTTTCTGCGAGCTTTCGTTCCTATATTTATACTCTCGCGCATAATGTATTTGTTGATCATTATCGCAAGCAGCGTCAGCGGCTGTCCTTTGATCATCAGCATGCAACAAAAGATGCAGGCAACGTATCTTTGACGAGTGAAAATCCGGAGCTCATCCTGCAAATGCAAGAGTGTCAGGACAGCTTTGATAAAGCACTATTGCAGCTACCTCATGAACAACGCGAGATATTTCTGCTTAAGGAAGAAACGCAGATGAGTTTGCAGGAGATTGCTGATACTGTCGGCATTAACTACGAGGCGGCAAAAAGCAGATTACGCTATGCGGTCACAAAACTTCGTGCAGCCTTAAATGAAAACCAGCTATGACAAGTAACGACGACAAAAATGATTCGGAATTGAATCGCTACTTGCAGGGAGATTCAGAGCTATCCAGGCACTATGCTGAAAAGCGAAACCAGCTGCCACCAGAAAAGCTTGATCGCAAGATACTCGATGCTGCCGGTTCGCACATTGCTTCCAAAAGGCATACGAGTAGAAGATTTCACCGTGCCAGCTGGGCATTGCCGCTCTCGTTTGCAGCAATAATTACATTGAGTGTCACGTTGGTGCTCAACATGCCGTCATACAGCCGTTACCCGGTTGTTGACGATGCGGACGATTACCTTCCCGAGCCAGCAACAATAGCAGAGCAAAAACAGCCGCCAGAGCCAGAACCCCGGCCAGCGGACAGTCCGGCTAAGCTCCGGCAGCAAGATGCCGCTCCGGCAATGATCAAGCGTGAAACGACCAGGGAGTCATTACCCGGAACAGAGGAACAGAATATTAGCCGGGATGTTCAGGAGGAAAGTTTTCAGAGTATTGAAGTTGAACGCAGCGCGGATATGCTGCAGAAGAGATTTGAGTCCAGCGCTGAATTACTGGAGCAGCCTGCCTCTGCTGGTGCAGTTTCACCGCAAATAAAGCAGCAGGCATTTACAGATAAATCTCTTTTAGAAGAAATAAAGTCGCTGTTGGAAGCCGGTGATAAACAAGAGGCCCATGAGTTATGGCAGCTATTTCAGGAAAGCTACCCTGAGTTTCCCGAGGACAAGGTCAGGCAGATACTGGGTGAGCATCACTACTCAGTACTGCAGTTAAGCGATAGTGAATAAAAAAAAGAGCCATGCAAAGCATGGCTCGTAAAATATTAAAGGGGAGGTAAAGTGAGTAAATCAGGCGGCTTGCTTGCTCTTTTCCTGCAAATAAGCCTCGAGGTCGTCAGCGGTACCAATCAGTTTGCCACCAATGAACACCTGCGGTGTAGTTGTTGCGCCTGAAATTGCGCGCAAGCTGCGGCTGGTTACACCCTGACCCAGTTCGATTTCTTCGTAAGGCATATTGTTCGCTTCAAGTGCTTTTCTGGCGCGCTCGCAATGAATGCAGCCCTTGCGCGAAATCATGGATACGAATTCAGGTTTTACCGCGTTAGAATTAACATAGTTCAGCATGGTATCGGCATCCGAAACTTCGAAGGGGTCGCCTTCGACTTCAGGTTCGATAAACATCTTATCGATAACCTTGTCTTTAACCAGCATTGAATAGCGCCATGAGCGCTTGCCGAATCCAAGATCATTTTTACTGACCAGCATGCCCATGCCATCGGTAAATTCACCGTTGCCATCGGGTAGCACGGTCACGTTGTCCGATTCCTGATTTTCTTTCCAGGCATTCATAACAAAAGTGTCGTTTACAGACATGCAAATAATTTCGTCAATACCGTTCTGTTTGAAAACCGGTGCAAGTTCATTAAATCGTGGCAGGTGTGTGCTTGAGCAGGTTGGCGTGAATGCGCCTGGCAGTGAAAATACAATCACATTTTTACCGGCAAACAGATCGTCGCTAGTGATGTCTTTCCATTCACCGTTATCGATGACGCGAAAAGTCACGTCTGGTATGGTTTTACCTTCTCTGGATTCCAACATGTTAAATCTCCTGATTGAGTCATTAATTTAGTATGGGTGCATACTAGACAACTGCGGACCAGGTTTGAATTTGTATGTTTTAATAGTGCCAATAGCTTTTTGCTATAGCCATGAAAGCTAGTGAATGGGCGTGTCGGAGCGGCGTGTACCGGGCAAACCCAGCTGCCAGTCAGCGTGCTCAACGCACTGGCTTAGTAAAGAGTAAAACATATAGATTAATGCATCATTCAGATTGTAGGTGACGCCTTTGCCATCTTCAGCACGGAGCTCCAGGAGCATATTACCGCTTTTATCAGTCCCGGACTTGATTGCATAGGCAACGACCCCTTTATCGCCAAGTGGTCGCTGTAACTCCTGTTGTTCAGCATAGGGTTTCTCGAACGCGCCTTGCTTGAATAGCTGTTTCGTTTGTTTTTGGGCGCTTAGTGCCGCGGTGCCACCGCGTTTATCAATTTCCTGCTGTAGCAGGTCAATCAGCAGTTTTGTAAAGCGGCGCGTCAGCCATACCAGATATTCTTCTTTATTTGTTGTGGAAGTGCGCAACAGTACCCGGTCTTCAGTATTGGAATACTGTGCATTTATCTGATGCAGTTTGCTGGTTTCAGCCATAAAAACCCTTTATTGCTCTTCAAGAACAAATGTCAGTACTTCATCACCGGTGGTGTAGCCATATAACTTGTTTCCACCTGCGGCTACAGTGACATATTGTTTACCATCTATACTATAGGTAACAGGTGGTGCGTTAACACCGTACTGTGTTTGGTATTGCCAGAGTAGTTCACCGGTTTCAGCATCAAAGGCATTAAAGACACCGTTACCTTCTCCGGTAAAAACCAGTTGCCCGGCGGTTACCAGGGCACCGCCTACCATGGGATCCGCGATACTGTTTTGCCAGACGATCTTCCCGTTAGTGACATCAATCGCGGTAAATGTGCCGTGATCGGGTTCGTCTGTTTTTTGAAAGAATGTATAGCTAAGCCAGGGCCTGCCAGGCCGTGGTGTCAGTTTTCGGGAAATGAACAGGGAAGGCTGGTAAATACCCATGATATAGACCAGTGCTGTTTCCGGGTTGTAGGCAACCGGAGACCAGGATGCGGCTCCCAGGGTGCCGGGCACGATACGCGTACCGTTTTCTGTGGGTAATGCAAACAGGTTTTCCTGTTCAATAAAGGGTTCGGATTTTCTGATTAATTCACCCGTTGCCCGATCATGTATAAAGAACCAGCCCAGTTTGCTGGCTTGCCCGACAGCCTTTATCGTTTTGCCATTTTCCGTGTAGTCAAATAGCATCGGCGGACTGGCAACGTCGTATCCCCAGCGATCGTGCGGTACCTGCTGATAATACCAGCGCATTTTTCCGGTTTTGATATCCAGAGCGACAAGGCTGACGGTGTAAAGGTTATCGCCCGGTCGGGTTGAACCATCCATCTGCGGTGATGGGTTACCGGTACCGATATAGAGCAACCCGAGTTCTTGATCGATTGCCGGTGTGGTCCAAATGGAACCGCCGCCAAGCCGCCATGCTTCGGCATGTTTTTGCCAGGCCTTTTTCTCCTGAACGATGTCGCGGTTTAGCCGGGGACCATAATCAAGCTGTTTGGTCCAGTTTCCTTCCCAACCTTGCTCAGGCACGCTATACCAGCGCCATAACTCATCACCGTTTTCGGCGTCATAGGCCACCAGAAAACCGCGCAAGCCATGTCCCCCACCGGCAAAACTGCCGACCGAGAGTACTTGCTCACCGTCTTTTTCCTGTTCCAGATGTAGTCCATAGCCGGCGCCGGTTATGCCTATATAGACAACGCCATCGTATACCTGTGGCGCCAGGTTGGCACTGTAACCGGTCTGACCGGTTTGCACGGCACCTTCCAGTTCAGCTATCTCTGCTACGGCATTAAGTACTTCTGCTTTGCCAGCAGTGGTGTCAGTAATGGCCTTGTCCCAGATAACGCGTCCATCGCTTATATCCAGCGCCAGCAGACGACCATCAATTGTCACGGTATAAAGCTTATTGCCGTGCAACGCGGGTCCGCGATTGGCCGGGCCGCAGCAGAATTTCTGGCTTTTCAGTTCATGCTGGTAGCGCCAGATCTGCTCACCTGTGGACGCATCCAGGGCAATCACATCATTGAACGGTGTCGTGATATACATGATGCCTGCCGCAACCAGCGGATTAGTCTGGAAGGTGTTTTTTTTACCGGTGTTAAACTTCCAGGCCAGCTTTAAGCGGCTAACCGATTCACGGTTTATCTGGCTTAGCGGACTATAGCGTTGATTGTTATATTCACGGCCATAGAGCTTCCATTCTCCGGCACTGTCCGCAAGTACGCATAATGGCAGCAGGATTAAAGTGATGATCGTTGGCAACAAAGATTTCATAAGTTGTTTTCACTATCAGCTTTTTTGTTAGAGTGTATCCGACTATCAATTTGACTTGAAACATTGACTGATTACCTGTCTGCCAGAAGCGTCCTCCTGTTGCCAGTCGGCGCCATCCTGATTTCATTGCTGGCAAGCGTCTACCCGCAAAGCCTGCAAGCCTATGGCAATGCTATAGTACCTTTGCTTGGCGTTGTGATGTTTTGCATGGGCATGTCGCTGCAAGTAAACGATTTCAAGCGTGTGCTATCGCAACCAGGGCCGGTGTTCGTCGGTGTCGTATTACAATATACGTTGATGCCTTTCATTGGCTGGCTATTGGCCTATATCCTGGAGCTGCCCGTGTTGCTTGCTACCGGATTGATATTGCTTGGAGCCTGTCCCGGCGGCACGGCTTCAAACGTAATATGCTATCTGGCTAAAGCTAATGTGGCCTTGTCTATCACGCTGACCGCAGTCTCGACGCTTGTGGCCGTTACTCTGACACCTTTAATAACCTTGCTCTATGTCGATCAGAGCATCTCCGTACCGGTAATGGATATGATGCAGAATCTGCTCATGATTGTGCTTTTACCGGTTTTGTCAGGGCTGTTGATTAATTCGTTTGCTCAGCAAAGAATTGATCAGATCAAAGAGTTGCTGCCATTTATTTCTGTGATCTGCATTGTCCTCATTATCGGGATTATCGTTGCCAGGAATGCATCACAGATTAATGAGCTGGGGCTGCTGCTGGTGCTGGCCGTTGTCTTGCACAATATTCTTGGACTTTGCAGCGGTTTCGTTTTTGCCAGATTATTACGTTACGATAATACCAGCTGCAAAACGATTGCAATCGAAGTGGGTATGCAAAATTCAGGACTGGCGATAGTGCTTGCCAATCAGTACTTTTCTGCCATATCCGCAATACCCGGCGCGTTATTCAGTATATGGCATAATATAAGCGGTTCGATTCTGGCCGCTTACTGGTCAGGACGAAAAAATAATTGAGGCGCAAAATACGTTTTACAATGACTGACAAGATTCGGATATGGTTTGTAATAGTTCCCGTTTTGCTTTGTGGCGCCTGCTCAAGCACTGATTATGACTATTTTCCTTTACAGCAAGGATACAAGTGGCGTTACGATGTCGCGATGACAACAAGGGATGGTCTCGAAAAACAGCGCTACATCATCAATAATCTTGGACAAACCGAGCTTAACAGTCAGCCGGTGTATCTCAAGCAATCATTGGATGGCACGATTCTCTACTATGCGGCGGATGCCAATTCCATACGCTTTGTTGGCAGCCTGAGCGATAATATACCGGGCGGTGAGTTTATAGCTGAAGAACAGATTGTGATGCAATATCCGCCACAGATTGACGCCAACTGGGAGACTATTACCGAGACCCGGCTATTAAAGAAAACCGGGCCTCCGCAAAAAACGGAATTCAAAATCAAGGCAAAGGTGCCTCTCGATGTGACCATCGAGTCGTTGAATGAAACCGTAAATGTCCCGGCAGGTATTTTTTATAATTGTCTCAAGATCACCATGACCGGATCTATCATGAAAGATGCGGGTAACTATGTCGGTTTAACACTGGTCAACGTCGAAGAAACCAGCTGGTATGCACCTGAAATTGGTCTAGTAAAGCTGGAAAGACTGGAAACCACGCAAAGCAATGCACTGGACAAAGGCACCCTGCTGGTTGAACTGGCAGAGTTTGAAACAGGGTAACTTAATTTCTTAAATCGACGGTTTGTTTCTCGGTAACCAGTATATCCAGCGCGATATCTGTCTCCTCGACGGGTAACGCTTCAAGTAGCTGACTTTCAAATGCAAGCCCAATACGTGTTCCTGTTTCGTGCCTGGAAAACCAGCGGTCATAGTAACCGCGCCCGTAACCAAGACGGGCGCCATGCAAGGTAAAACCGAGCCCAGGAGTAATAGCGACATCAAACGGACCTGTTTCTATCGTATTTGTCAATGGTGTCAGGATGCCGTATCTGTCAGCCTCAAGTTCACTCCAGTCAGTAAATGGTGCTGCCACCATCAGTTCTTGATCTATTATCCTGGGGACGGCAACCTGGCATTGACGTTCAAGCAAAATGTTCAGTATCGCTTTTGTTTCCACTTCGGTCAGATACGCCAGATAGCAAAAAACCGATTTTGCCTGGTGAAAAACGTCGATATTCATGAGGTTTTGCCTGACTAGTTCAGCTTTCTCCAGACGCTCGTTGTCTGACATTTCTGCGCGGCGCTGTTTCAACACAGTTCGCAACCGTTTTTTTTCCTCATGTAAATTCATAGAATTCAATGAAATATATTTATTTTCAATAAGTTATTATTGCTTTCTAATGTTTGTTTACAGCTGTTTACTGGAATATTGACCGAACATCGGCTATTCATACATCTATGTGTCAGGCAGCCGCTTTTCCTGATTGGCAGTCTTGGCTTTCATTTTCGTGCTAAATACGTACAATAGCGCCTTTTTTTCAGGCGGCTATTCCGCATTTCAAGAGTATTACAGAGGACATCACATTAATGGTAACAATTAGATTGTCTCGCACCGGCGCCAAACGTAAGCCTTTTTATCATATCGTGGTAATCGACAGTCGCAAAGCACGCGATGGGCTTTCATTGGAAAGACTGGGATTTTTTAATCCGTGTGCAAAAGGCCAGGAAGTGCCACTAAAAATTGATATGGATCGCGTCAATTACTGGGTTTCCCAGGGCGCACAAATTTCAGACCGGGTTGCGAAACTGATTAAAGATAACGCGAAAGCTGCAGCCTGATAAACGGTTAATGTCTGACGACATTTTTAGTTACCAGTAACTGGCCGTTTGTCCTGATGCAACTACAGGGCTCACCGTTAATCGTTGGTAAAATTAGCGGTGTATACGGGATAAAAGGCTGGCTTAAATTAAATTCATACACACGTCCCAGAGAAAATATACTCAATTATCTGCCGTTATTTACTCAGGTAGATGATCACTGGCAACAGTTAAATATAGAACAAACTCAAATGCGCGGAGACAGGCTATTAATCAAGATAGTCGAAGTAGATTCTCCCGAACAGGCGAGAAATTTCGTCAATACCGAACTGGCAATGGATACTTCCCGGTTGCCTGAACTTCAGGACGGTGAGTACTACTGGCACCAGTTAATTGGGCTCGATGTCTACACTAATGATGATTTGTTGCTGGGTAAGGTCGAAGAGATTCTTGAAACCGGTGCCAATGATGTTTTGGCAATACGTCCACAACAGCCGAATGCACCCAGGGTACTCATTCCGCTGGTGATGGGTATTTATGTAACGAATGTCGATCCGGTAAACGCCCGTATTTTTGTCGATTGGCAAACGGAAGAGTAAGTGTTTCAGCTTGACGTTATTACCCTGTTTCCTGAGATGTTTTCAGCGGTGCTGAACCACGGCGTTATAGGCCGGGCGCTGAAGAATAACAAGATACAGTTCAGAAGCTGGAATCCCCGGCATTTTACCGAGGATAAGCACCATACAGTGGATGACAGGCCGTACGGCGGTGGCCCGGGAATGGTTATGCTGTATGAGCCGCTTTGTGCCGCAATTGAGCAGGCCAGGAGGGCACAGCCCGACGGCAAGGTAATTTACCTGTCTCCGCAGGGCCAACTGCTAAATCAGAAAGCGGTGAATCGGTTCGCGGCTGAAACGGGGTTGATACTGGTTGCCGGACGCTATGAAGGTATCGATGAGCGTGTCCTGGATACCCATATTGATGAAGAATGGTCGATCGGCGACTATGTGTTGAGTGGCGGTGAAATACCGGCAATGGTCATGATTGACAGCATTTGCCGGACATTACCGGGCGTGCTTGGACATGAAGAATCCGCACAAAAGGATTCTTTTGTTGACGGATTGCTGGACTATCCGCATTATACGCGCCCTGAGCTCATCAATGGTATGTCTGTTCCGGCCGTATTGCTGAGCGGAGACCATGAATTGATACGAAAGTGGCGCCTGAAACAGGCGTTAGGTGAGACCTGGAAACGGCGCCCCGATTTACTGGAAAGCGCCGAACTGGATGAAGAAAAATCATCGCTTTTAGAGGAATTTATTGCCGAGCAAAAGCAATAGCAAGATTTTGATTGGAGAAGAACAATGGCCAATATTATAGAGCAACTTGAAGCTGAACAAATGACCAAAGAAGTGCCGGAATTCGGCCCGGGTGATACCGTTATAGTTCAGGTTAAAGTAAAAGAAGGACAGCGTGAACGACTGCAGGCTTTTGAGGGCATAGTTATTGCTGTTAGAAATCGTGGATTGAATTCTTCTTTTACAGTTCGCAAGATTTCCTATGGTGAAGGTGTAGAACGTGTTTTCCAGACCTACAGTCCCAGCGTAGCCGAGATCAAGGTTAAACGCCGTGGCGACGTGCGCCGTGCAAAATTGTATTACATGCGTGACCTGCGTGGTAAGGCTGCGCGTATCAAAGAGAAAATCAAAACCAGTTCCTGATTTCAATGTTGCCGGGCTGGTATCGTCAGCCCGGCATCTGTACTATCTGCCTATCTACTCAGCCGCTTTCGCAGGCGTGACTCTGTTTACGCATTGAATAGACAGGTTTATGAAAAAAACCCAGCCAGCCACTTCTAAGCTAACTCTCCGCGATAAAAGCCTTATTGACACCTTTCTCGATTCGTTATGGATGGAGCGAGGATTAAGCACCAACACAATGGATGCCTATCGTAGTGATCTGAGCAGATTTGCAGTCTGGCTAAAGACCAGAGATAAAGGTTTGCTGTCGGTGGAGGCCAGTGATGTGCTCGCCTATCTGTCTGAAACAACAGGTAATGCCAACCGGACAGTAGCCAGACGTCTCTCGAGTATCAGACGGCTATATGAATATTTGCTCAGGGAAGATAGCATAAAGGTTAACCCGGTCAGTCATGTTGAGGCGCCTCGTCTCGGCCGTTCATTACCGAAGTCAATGACTGAGAATGAGGTTGAAGCCCTGTTAAATGCACCGGATACCGACACGACGCTGGGCTTGAGAGACAAGGCTATGCTTGAGCTGCTGTATGCAACCGGTCTACGCGTATCGGAACTCGTCAAGTTAACAGTTCCCCAGGTCAATCTGCGCCAGGGCGTAATCCGTATTACCGGAAAAGGCAATAAAGAACGACTTGTCCCCATGGGTGAGGAGGCGAATCAATGGCTGGAACGCTATATACGTTCTGGCAGGAAGTTAATATTGAATGATGTGGTTTCAGACGACCTGTTTCCAAGCAAGCGGGGTAAGGCCATGACCAGGCAGACATTCTGGCACTTGATCAAACGCTATGCGGTGCAGGCCGACATCGGTAAAAACCTTTCCCCACACGTGTTACGACATGCTTTTGCTACACACTTGATTAATCATGGTGCGGATCTCCGTGTCGTGCAGATGCTGCTTGGACACAGCGATATTTCTACCACGCAAATATACACGCATGTTGCCAGGGAACGTCTTAAGAATCTTCATAGCGAGCATCATCCGCGCGGCTGAATTTAGAAACCGGTTTCGAACTATTGCTGGTGTTGAGGCAAAACCGAGTAAACTTCCTCAAGCGTTGTCAGTCCGTCTGCTATTTTCTGTGCGCCACCGATTTTAAGTGTACGCATACCGCTTCCATGCACTTTATTTCGCAGTTCATCGAGATTTGTTTGAGGTGTAATCATCTGGCGTATTTGTTCATCCAGCGTCAGTATTTCATAGATAGCGGTCCTGCCCATATAGCCGGTGTGACGGCATTCATCACAGCCTACAGGCTGGCAAATAGTCGCAGGCATTTTTAATCTGTCCGGTCTGGCAAATTCCAGCCAGCTCTTCTTATCTGTGGGCACTTGCGTCTTGCAGTGAACGCAAAGTGTTCGCAAAAGACGCTGCGCAATAACACCGCGTAAGGTCGCATTCAGTAAAAACGGTTGCATCCCGATATCAATCAGGCGGGTTATCGCCGAAGGCGCATCATTAGTATGCAGACTGGATAATACGAGATGGCCCGTCAGTGCGGCCTGTATGGCAATGTCTGCCGTTTCATTATCGCGGATCTCGCCAATCATAATAATATCCGGATCTTGTCTGAGCAGGGTCCTGACGCCTGCAGCAAAATCAACGCCGATGACAGGTTGAACCTGCATCTGGTTATATTGCGGATCGACCATTTCGATGGGGTCTTCAATCGTGCAGATATTTATCTCGGGTCGTGAGACCTGGTTCAGTATCGAATATAGCGTTGTGGTTTTTCCCGACCCGGTGGGGCCGGTAATCAATATGATGCCATTCGAATTCTGCAGCATCTCATTGAGCATGGTCTGATCGTGCCTGGTGAAGCCCAGTTCCTTGTAACTTTTTACCAGCATGTCAGGGTCGAAGATGCGAATCACCAGTTTTTCACCAAAAGTGATCGGCATGGTAGATAAACGCATTTCGATTTCCTTGCCACCGGGTGTGATGGTCTTTACCCGGCCATCCTGCGGCCGACGACGGTCGGTTACATCCATCCTGCCGAGGGACTTGAAGCGACTGGTGATTGCGCCCATGAGTACGACCGGCAATTCGTGTACAACATGCAGTACACCATCAATCCTGAAACGGATACGGCCTTTTTCTCTGCGCGGTTCAAGATGAATATCACTGGCGCGTTGTTCAAAAGCAAATTGCAACAACCAGTCAACGATACTTACGATATGCTGGTTGTTCGCATCAAGCTCGCCAGCCTTACCAACTTTAACCAACTGCTCGAAATTCTGAATTAGTGCAATGGGCTCGTCTTTTTTCTGACGGACTGCGCCAATGATGGATTTACTGACGCCATAGAATTCGATCAGATAACGTTCCAGGTCTCTCGGGTTAATAATGACTCGTTTGATAGAAAGTTGGGTGATGCGGGCCAGTTCCGGCTCCCAGTCAGAAATAAAGGGTTCGCAGGTGGCTATGGTCAGCTCTTTTTTGTTAACTTCAACCGGCAATATTTTCAACTTGCTGGCATAGGCCTGAGACACAACGGAGGTAATCTTCTGGACATCAATCTTCAGCGGATCGATACGCAGATAGGGCTGGTCGACTTTCTCGGCCAGCCACTTGGTTAATGTTTCCAGTGTCAATGGATAGCTTGGTTTGGTCGCGGATTGCCAGCCCTGTTCAGCCACTGTTATCAGCGGGTGAATAGCGAGAGCCGTTTTCTCAGACTGAATATTCGATAACTGAACGCGCTGCTGCTGGTTTATGAACCCATCCTGTTCCAGCATATCCAGCACATGACCCAGTTGCAGGCTGGATTCCACAGGGAATTGTGTAAGCGTATTGGCCATGATTGCTTTATTTCTCCGGTTTTCAGACTTTAGCATGGAAACCAGCCGGTATGTATGTTCTGGTAGCCGAGATATATCTGAACAGACACGTTGATTGCTGGTCTGATATTATCCACATCACATATTTCCACACAGGTTTTCGCAATGCGATTGGGTATATTCTTTATTTTTACGTATTGTTTTAGTTTCGGGCTGCATGCTGCAGACACCGTCAGACAGGATATAGAGCAGGGTCTGGCTAAACTGGTGCCCGATATGCAAATAGACAGCATACGGCCCACGCCGATAGAAGGCCTCTACCAGGTCGTGCTTGGCCCCGACATTATCTACATGACCCGGGACGGCAAGTATGTATTAAAAGGCGATTTGCTGGATATTGCGCAACGTCGCAATCTGACCGAGGATGTGCGAGCCGAAACCAGGGTTCAATTACTCGAAAGTATCAAGCTGGAAGAATTAATCGAATTCAGGGCTGATGATGTGGAAGATGCGATTTACGTGTTTACCGATATTGACTGTGGGTATTGTCGAAAACTGCATCAGGATGTGCCGGAGTTAAATGCCAGGGGTGTCAGCGTTCGTTACCTTGCCTATCCTCGTGCTGGCGTCGACTCTGAAACGGCCAGAGAGATGGCTTCGGTCTGGTGCGCTGAAGATAAACAGGAGGCCATGACGCGTGCCAAGAACAGGGAACGAGTAGAGGCTATCACCTGTGATAACCCTGTCGCCAGACAACATGCACTCGGGAAAAAAATAGGCGTCCGGGGAACGCCGGCAATTTATTTACAGAACGGTAAAGCCATCCCCGGTTACATGCCTCCTGATAGGCTCATCGAAGCGATGGGCAGATAAGATATCAGTAGCTGCTGCGTTCGATACCATTTAGTTCACTAATAACGGCCGTAGTCAGTCTTCCTTTTTTTTCCGTTATCACGACTTTAACCGGCAGAAAATGATAATCATAGGCACACCACAGCCAGGTTTTACGTTCGCTGTTGGACTTGCGTCGCTCGATCTTCATTGTTTTTAATGGTCCCAGCGGTGTGTCAACGATCTCGTCATTGAGGTATTCAAAATAATAGTTTTTTATCTTGCCGCCATCCGCGATGGTATAGATATCAGGCACCTGACCTGTTTTAAGATCGGACATAATCGTCAATTGATAAAGTAATTTATCCAGAATGCCGGATTCTGTTTCCATGAACCAGGTTGAGTCATTGACCTGATTAATAATCTGGTTTTTATCCCAGTTAAAGCTGATTTCGACAAACCGATCTCTTTTACCGCCCGTGTGCTGATAGGAATAATGCTGAGGTATGAAACGATCCTCAATAAACTTCCAGTTGCTTTGCTCAATGATGTGATCTTTTCTGAACAGTGAAATAAATCCAGTCGTCTTGCTTTCAGAACGGAATATGTAGCTGTCCTCGTCCTGCATGGAAAATTCACGTTTCATCAATCCGATTTTTGTGTCGTTGCTATAGAGTGTGTAGCTGACGTCAAAAAAAGCCGGGATCGCCGATTCGGCCGCCGTGGCGGCGGTTGAAACCAGCATATAAAGCAGTAATAAATATTTTTTAATCAACATACTGAATACTATGACAATTATCGTATGTTAAAATTCTGGGGATATTTGGATCTTTATTCAATTTTTTATGCAAAATGATATTTTCAAGCCGCAGGAATCTGCCAGGGTACTTGTTGTTGGCGATATTATACTGGATCAGTATATATATGGTGATACAAACCGCATTTCGCCGGAAGCACCTGTCCCGGTAGTCAAGGTTGCATCGACGGAAGAGCGGCCGGGTGGAGCAGCAAACGTCGCAGTCAATGTTTCTTCGCTGGGCGTAGCCGTTAAATTACTCGGGATCACCGGTGAAGATGATGCATCCAGGCGGCTAACGCGATTACTGGACAGACAATCTGTTGATTATGAATTAATCAAACAGGCAGATTTTTCAACCATAGCCAAAATGCGGATCTTAAGTCAGCATCAGCAATTACTGAGGCTGGACTATGAGCAGGACGGACAGACTCTGGACGACAGCCTGCTCCAGGATTCTTTCGAGGCGAGTATTAATTCTGCAGATGTTGTCGTTTTATCTGATTACGCCAAAGGCAGCCTGAAAAATATCACTGCGCTGATCAATCTGGCGAAACAAAAACATGTCCCCGTTCTGATCGATCCAAAATCTATCGATTTTAATATTTACAGAAATGCCAGTTTAATTACGCCAAACCTGAAAGAGTTTGAAGCGGTAGCGGGGCACTGCGCAACCGAACAACAGCTGGTGGAGAAAGCGCAGGGCGTATGTGAACAATTTGGTCTGGAAGGTTTGCTTGTTACAAGAGGCGAACACGGGATGACGCTTATTCAGCCGGGTAATGAGGTATTACATCTAAAGGCTGAATCGCATGAGGTCTATGATGTGACGGGTGCCGGAGATACCGTCATCGCCACACTGGCAGCAGCGCTGGCCTGTAACTATGACATGGGGCAGGCAACAGCACTCGCAAATATGGCAGCTGGCATGGTGGTTGAAAAACTTGGCGCTGCAACAGTTACGGTTGCAGAATTGAATGCCAAGCAACCGGCAAGAACTCTGGCGACAGGTATCATGGACAGCGCTTTGGCTGCAGATACTATTCAGATCGCTCGAAGTAATAATGAGCGCATAGTCATGACCAATGGTTGTTTCGATATACTTCACTCAGGCCACATCAGTTATCTTGAGCAGGCGAGGGCACTCGGAGATAAATTACTGGTCGCTGTAAACTCGGATGATTCTGTCAGAGAGCTCAAAGGTGATTCGCGTCCAGTGAATCCACTGCCAGACAGGATGAAAATTCTCAGTGCACTGTCCTGTGTTGATATGGTTGTTGCTTTTGGGGAACAGACGCCTGCTGCCCTGATAGAGTTGCTGCAACCTGACATTCTGGTCAAAGGCGGAGATTACACAGAAGATCAGATTGCAGGTGCCGAATTTGTCAAAACGCATGGTGGCGAGGTTGTCATCCTGCCGTTTCAGGAAGGCTGTTCAACCAGTTTGATCTTGGAAAAAATAAAAAACAATAACGGGGTAGATAAATGATTGTCGTAACGGGCGGAGCAGGCTTTATCGGTAGTCAGCTGGTGGCAGGACTGAATCGAGCCGGTCACGATGATGTTATCGTTGTCGATAATCTTAAGCACGGAAAAAAATTCTTCAACATGGCTGACAACAACATTGTTGATTATTTCGATAAATATGAATTCAGGGAAATGCTTAAAAACCGGCACGCCATTTGTGATGAGATAAAACTGATATTTCATCAAGGCGCCTGTTCCGTAACAACGGAATGGGATGGTCAATACATGATGGATAATAATTACACCTGTTCCAAAGAGTTGCTGCACTTTAGCCAGGAACGTTCTATCCCCTTCATTTATGCCTCAAGTGCTGCTGTTTATGGCGTCAACACGGTATTTTCAGAGGAGTCTGCCAATGAACGCCCCGTCAATGTTTATGGCTATTCAAAACTGCTGTTTGATGAATATGTACGAAACAATATTGAAAAACTGACTTCGCAGGTCGTGGGCCTGAGATATTTTAATGTCTATGGACCCGGCGAAGCCCACAAACAAAATATGGCCAGTGTGATGTTTCATTTTAACAAACAGCTTTTGGCAGAGGGAAAAGTCACGCTGTTGTTCGCCGTCTGCATAACCATGACTTCCCTGAAACAGCTTTACTTTTCCCTCTGCCAAAAGCTGTTTGTTAAAATGAAACATCACACTGGCC
>CAJIBF010000045.1_pt1 | contig 23826 bp, 20 predicted proteins | sample 9199291 | NCBI WGS metagenome assembly CAJIBF01 (sample SAMEA7708293, study PRJEB35096) | sediment metagenome | biome: marine neritic benthic zone biome [ENVO:01000025]; feature: sediment [ENVO:00002007]; material: shallow marine sediment [ENVO:03000034] sea grass bed [ENVO_01000059] ...
ACAGGCAGTTTTGCAGCAACCAGCATTTCTTCAATCGAATCCACCTGTTGCTGATTTAATCTGCCTGTACGACGTGAAAGATCTGCCGCCATCAGCATGCCGCAACCAACCGCTTCACCGTGTAACCAGTGCTTGTATCCAAGCGCGGTTTCTATCGCATGACCAAATGTATGTCCAAGGTTAAGTATGGCCCTTAAACCTCCTTCCCGCTCATCTTCCGCAACCACTTCTGCCTTGTTAACACAGGATCTTTCAATGGCATATGCCATTGCCTGTTCTTCACGCTGCATTAAGCTATCTATATTTTCCTGCAACCAGTGGAAAAACTCCTGGTCTCTGATTAATCCGTATTTAATCACCTCCGCCAGGCCCGCAGACAATTCACGCTCAGGCAAGCTCTGCAACAAATCGGTATCTGCTATAACCGCTGCTGGCTGGTAAAACGCACCGATCATATTTTTACCTAAAGGATGATTCACCGCAGTTTTTCCTCCTACGGATGAATCGACTTGCGCGAGCAGTGTTGTTGGTATTTGTATAAATCTGACGCCTCTTTGATAGCATGCTGCTACAAAACCGGTCAGGTCACCGATCACTCCTCCACCCAAAGCAATAAGCAGACAGGTCCTGTTGAATTTTTTCTCAAGCAGCCGGGTTATAATCGTATTGAAATTGTCCAGTGATTTGGTCTGCTCTCCGTCTGGCAGTACCATGACATCGTAATCGACGTCAGCCATAGACTGCTCCAGTTTTGACAAATAAAGTTGCGCAATGACTTCATTGGTTACTATCAATACCTGGCTGCTGGTCAAGTGTCTGTCTAGTAAATCCTGATCAGACAATAAGCCACTTCCGATATAAATCGGGTAGCTACGCTCAGCCAGCTCGACATTAATTTTTTTCATCATCACTGGTTATCTTAAGGATCATTGTGACTATCTGATTCACTGTCAGCTTGTCCGTTTCTATGATCTCGTCCGCAACGGAATGATAGAATGGTTCTCTTTCCTTGAGTATGGATTGTATCCTTTCAAATTTGTTATCAGTTTGTAACAGTGGCCTGCGTTTGTCAGTCTGTGTACGCTTGTACAATTGTTCCGCCGTTGATTTTAAATATATGACCAGGCCATGTAGTTTAAGTATATCGCGATTATGCTTGTTTAAAACAACTCCTCCGCCTGTAGAGAGAACAATGCCGTTGAGCTGACACAGCTCTTCAATAATTGCGCTTTCTCTTTTTCTGAATCCAGACTCACCTTCAATCTCGAATATCCATGGAATATCAGCGCCGGTGCGAAGCTCTATTTCATGGTCAGAATCATAAAAATCGACAGCCAGCCGTTTAGCCAGAAGCCGACCTATTGTTGTCTTGCCTGCCCCCATAGGACCGACAATAATGATATTGCTATTATGTTTCACTTCCTTGGCATTATCTTAAATATGAATCGAAAAACCCGATCTTGCATAAATTGGAGCGGTGCTTTACCCGATAAATAAAAAAGGGATGATACCCTAACGGGTAGCATCCCTTGAATAGTATTACCTGAGTTATTGTTATTAAATTGTCAGGCTGTCCTTGAGAATCTTCGGTGTGATAAAGATAAGCAGCTCACTTTTGCTGGTATCAACTGCTGTACGTTTAAACAGGAATCCAACGTAGGGCAAATCACCAAAGAACGGTGTTCTGTCGATAGACTTTCTATCTGACGAAGAATACACGCCACCGAGCACTACTGTTTCTCCATTATCTACCAGAACCTGTGTCGCGACATTTCTGGTATTAATGGCGGGGACACCCAGTACAGTTGTAGCACTTACTGTGTCCTGAGTTACCTGCAGATCCATGATGATGGTATCGTCAGGTGTAATCTGCGGCGTAACACGTAAACTCAGCACCGCATCCTGGAAAGATACACTGGTAGCACCACTGGATGATGCTTCCTGATATGGTATTTGAACACCGGACTCGATTACGGCTTCTGTCTGGTTAGCGGTAATGACCCGTGGACTGGCGATGTCTTCACCACGACCCTCAGCAATCAGAGCCGAGAGTTCCAGTTGCAGTAAGTAAGAACCGACTTTACCAATGGCAAGTGCCAGGGAAGCTGCATCGGTTGGCAGTGCTGGTAAATCAACAATATAGTTTTCATTACCATCTGAGTTAAAAGTCGTTGTGCCGCCGTAATTGACATCACCCGGCTGCTTACCACCGATGGCGACAAATGGATCTTCCGGATTATCACCGATAGTATCTCTGTCCTGAGTACCCTGCTTGCTATGCTTGCTGTAACCAAATCTGACACCCACATCCTTGGCAAACGTCTCATCCGCGTTAACGATTCTGGATTCAATCAGAACCTGGCGAACCGGTACGTCCAGTTCGGCAACCAGCCCCCTGATAGCTTCCAGACTGGAAGATACATCCTGAATGATGAGGGTGTTGGTTCTGTCATCAATAGATACAGTGCCGCGTTCAGATAAAAGATTGTTTTCTTCCGCCTGAATCAGGCCAACCAGATCCGAAGCATCGGCATAATTAACCTGTACGAACTCGGTACGCAGTGGAGCAAGTTCTTCAATTTGTCTTTCTGCTTCCAGTTCCAGACGTTCGCGGGCGGCGATTTCTTCCTGCGGTGCAACCATAATGACGTTACCTGATTGGCGCATGCCCAGACCACGCGATTTAAGAATAATATCCAGTGCCTGGTCCCATGGAACGTTCTTCAAACGTAACGTCACGTTGCCGCGCACGGCATCACTTGTAACCATGTTCAGACCGGTAAAGTCAGCGATCAGCTGCAATACCGCCCTGACTTCGATATTCTGAAAGTTCAGCGACAGTCTTTCTCCCGTATAACCAAACTTGTCTTTCTTTTGCTCTTCAACCTCTTCCTTGGTTAAGGGCTTAAATTCAATCGTGTACAGATTTTCAGACTGATAGGCAAGATGGTCATAGTCTTCGCTCACGGCACTGATAACCATCTTCACATTGTTGCCCACTGAAGAAGTATCGATCTCCTTCACCGGTGTCGCAAAATCGACAACGTCCAGTTTACGGTCCAGATTGGCAGGCAGCTGTGTATCAATGAAATTAACAACGATCTTGCCGCCTTCTACACCCATATCTACCGGAATTGAAGGCTCTGACAGTTCTACAATAACCCTGCCTTCACCATTATCACCGCGTCGAAAATCAATATTTTCAACCATACCGGCAGAGCCCGAGTATGTAGCAGCTGAAACCATTGCACTCTGCGATTCAGTTGCAGCCTCTACACCACCGTCAAGGTTAATAACGACCGTGTTGCCTTCAACGTCTAATGTATAGGAAACGGCACGCGTCAGGTTGATGACAACTCGTGTCCTGCCAGCGGCTTCCACGGCATTCAAACTGTTTGCCATACCTATGCCAATCGTTTGCGACTTTTGCTGCAGATTTAGGGAGACACCGGGAAAATCAAGCGCGATTCTAGCCGGATTATCAATCGTAAAATTCAGCGGGTCCGCTGAAAGCGGCTCGGACAGAGAAAGTTTTATTTGCGCTCTGTCTCCCGGCAGTGACGCAAAACTCACATCGTCTAGTGACACTGCGTAGGAAGCTGTGCTTATCAGTCCCAAACCTGAAAGCATTATTAAAAACGTAACCGTCTTCTTGAATTGAGTTTTCATGGCCACATAACCCTTAATTATGAAATTAGTTCTGTTGCTGCACATCATGATCATCACCCCGTTGATTCAGATTACTCTTCGATAAGAGCAAGCGCTGCCTCCCTTTCTTCCCATCTTCCGTTGCTGTCCTGTACTATTTCTCTTAGCTCGACACGGTCTTCATATATATTGGTAACCTTGCCTATATTTGCACCCAAATAATTGCCCACCTTGACTCGATGAACTACGCCATCTGGCGCGAGCACAATTGCCCAGTTATTTGACTCATTATCTATCGTGCCAACCATGCGCAAGCTGTCCAGTTCAAACTGCTCCAGCTCTTCGCGATTTCTGCTCATGATCTCCCTTTGCATCTCTTCAGTCAGACCATCACTCACCACTTCTTCATCAAGTGTTGGTTTGGCAATCTGAAAAAATGGCTGAAATGGATTCGGACGGCCTAATTGTCCAGACTCGTAGGTATAGGCCTCATAAGGTTTTATCTCGGGCAATGGTTCGATACGTCCACCCGGCCGCGCCATGATCTGTGACACCTGGCTTTCCAGGTCGGAGATATCTTTCGAAACACAGCCCGAAAGTGACGAGGCAACAATCAAACAAACCGATATCGCTATGAGCTTTTCTATGTGTACAATCGATTTCATTTCACTAGTTCTCTTCAATTGCTCGATAGGTTTTAGCGACTGCTTTCATTTCCAGGGTGTCAGGACCTGACTTTCCCGCAACTTTAATATTGATGTTGTGAGTGGTAACAATCCTGGGCAAAGCAGCAACACCGCTTACGAATTCACCGAACTGATGATAGTCACCAACAATCGATAAATTAATCGGCAACTCGGCATAAAATTCTTTAGGACTTTCTTTCTTTGGTTCAAACAGCTTGAACTCGAGCCCGGCAGCAAGACCAGTCTGGGAAATATCAATCAACAGACCAGCCACTTCTGTCTTGTTTGGCAGCTGCTTGACCATGTCACCAAATGATTGTTCCATTTCCTTCATCTGTTCTTTCAGGGCATTAAGATTGGCTGCTTTCTTTTGCCTTCTGTCCAGCGTGTCGATTTCCTCCTGCTCCTGTTTCACAAGTGTGGCCAGTTCTTCACGCTGCTTGGTAATATCGAAATGCCAGCCGGCATATAGGATGCCAGCAAAAACGATAGCAAAGACGATCAGCTTGATAGGTAAAGGCCAAACACCGGGATTATTCGGATCCAGGTTGTTAATATCGTCAATAATACTCATGCGTCTTCATCCTCGCCCTTCGGTACAACTTGCGAAAAAGTCAAAGTAAAATCATTGATAGGTGTATCTACGTTCTTCTTCTTGGCCTCTTTAATAACTTTCAGTTTAGGATTGGTAAGCCAATCCGAGCTCTCTATCTGTCGCATAAATGAAGAAACCCGGGCATTGGACTGTGCAAGACCTTTTATGGTGATTTCAGTCCCCTTTTGCTCAACACTGGTTAGCGTCATACCCTCGGGAAGGCTTAACAGCAGCTCGTCAAACAGCCTGACAATCAGAGGTCGGTTGCCTTGCAGCTGTTCGATGGCTCGCATTCTGGACAACAGTCTGTCCTTCTCTTTTTCGAGTTTCTGAATTTCCTTGATTTTTTTATCAACCACCTCGATCTGCTGCTGGACATAGGCAATTCGTGCATTTTGAAGATCAATAAGCTGAATATAGTAATAGTGTACGGCGCCCCACGCCGCACCAGCCAATAACGCCACAACAACAACAGCCATAACAAACTGTGTTTGCATTTCTTTTCTGCGCGCTTCGCGCCAGGGCAGAAGGTTAATCCGTGACATTAGCCGTCTCCTCTCAGTGCCAGACCGCATGCGATCATCATCGCGGGGGCATCATTAGTCAGCGATTTGGTGGGAATCTTTGAAGCGAGCGCCATATTTGAAAACGGGTTGGCGGTCACCGTATGGACGCCCAGTTTTGATTCGACCAGTTCAGCTATTCCGTCAATTGATGAACAGCCGCCGGCCAGTATCAGGTGGTCAATGTCACTAATCTGGCTGGAAGCATAAAAAAACTGTAATGCTCGTCCAATTTGTGAGGCCATGTTTTCCTTGAACGGCTCCAGCACCTCTGGACCATAGTTATCAGGCAGACCACCCTGACGTTTGGCCAGACCGGCTTCTTCGAAAGACAAGCCGTACCTGCGCTGTATTTCCTCTGTTAACTGAGCACCACCAAAAGATTCTTCTCTGGAATAAATGGTTTTCATTTTTTCCATGACACTGAAGGTAGTTACATTCGAGCCAACGTCTGCTACTGCGATTACATCTGTAGATGAGTCTGCCGGAAATTCATCCGCGATTAATCCAATAGCGTTCTCAATAGCGAATGCTTCAATATCCACTACCTTGGCTGACAGGCCGCCTATCTCTATCGCTGCAACAACGTTATCGACGTTCTCGCTTCTGGACGCGGCCAGTAAAACATCTACGCGGTCAGGATTATCTTCATTCGGGCCCAACACCTCAAAATCCATCGCCACTTCTTCCAGCGGGAACGGGATATATTGATCTGCTTCAACCTGAAGTTGATTTTCCATTTCGTCATCCGATAGACCCGACGGCATGGTAATGACCTTGGTAATGACAGAAGAGCCGGCTACAGCGATTGCAGCATGTTTGGTTTTGGTTCCCGCCTTCTTAATTGCGCGCGAAACGGCTTCACCGACCTGCTCAATATCATTAATCGTCTTTTCGGAAACACTATTCGGAGGAAGGGCTTCAACGGCGTAACTTTCTACACGGTACTTACTGCCGCTGCGGCTAAGTTCGAGCAACTTTATTGCAGTTGCGCTAATATCGATACCCAATATAGGAGCTGACTTTTTCTTAAGCGAAAACACAGTTTTTTCCTTTTAGCGTCATGAGTTATATGCCATTTGTGTAACACAACATTAACTTACTTTGGCTACTATAGCCAAGAGAAATTTAAAAAACAATTAGTTTTTAAGGTTTTTTAAGGTAATGGGTTCAAATTTACAATTTTGTCAAAAAAACGGAACATGTTGAGTAATTAAGATATTATCTATACAAGATGTTGCGTTTTTTCTTTAACTTTCTCCTTGCTTTACTGGTTCTTGGCATACTCACAGTCGTCACTGTTTCCTGGTATGTAGTGCCGAAACTGCCAAATATCGAGACTTTGAAAGATGTCAGGATGCAGGTGCCACTGCGTGTGTACAGTGATGATCTTTCACTGATTGCTGAATTTGGAGAAAAAAGACGAACACCGATTGATATCGAGGAAGTTAATCCGGTGCTTATCCAGGCATTTCTTGCTGCAGAAGACGATCGTTTTTATGTGCATCCTGGCGTCGACTGGCAGGGCATATTGCGCGCCGCCTATTCACTTATGAAAACCGGCAGCAAAAAGCAGGGTGGCAGCACAATTACCATGCAGGTTGCCCGAAACTTTTTTTTAAGCCGGGAAAAAACCTATCTCAGAAAACTGAATGAAATATTTCTGGCATTAAAGATTGAAAGAGAATTAAACAAGGATTCAATCCTTGAGCTGTACCTTAATAAAATTTATCTTGGTCAACGCGCCTATGGTGTCGAGGCAGCAGCATATGTCTACTATGGCACTGATATCAATTCATTAACGCTGCCACAAATAGCCATGATCGCCGGTCTACCAAAGGCACCTTCTACAACAAATCCAATCAGCAATCCCGAAAGGGCTCTGATAAGAAGAGACTACGTATTACAACGCATGTTGTCCCTCTCCTATATCACACAGGAAGAATATGAACGTGCAGCTGCAACGCCAGTTATGGCATCACTGCATGCCGCATTGATCGATGTTGAAGCTCCCTACGTGGCAGAAATGGTCAGAAAAGATCTCGTCGATAAACAAGGTGAAGAAGCCTATAACAGGGGGCTGATTGTCACCACTACGATCAAGGATAAAAATCAGAATGCAGCCAACCTGGCACTGCGCAAAGCGTTGCTCGATTATGATAAGCGTCATGGCTACCGCGGTGCCGAACATCATATCGAAATGGACGAATCTATTTCTGAATCTGAAATCGTTGATTTACTTGAGAGCTTTCCACAACTTGGTAATCTTTATCCGGCCCTGGTTACAGCAGTCCATGAGCAATCAGTCTCTGCTTATCTGACCGGTATCGGAGAAATAGAAGTAGGCTGGTCCGGACTGGAATGGGGCAGAAAATATATCAGTGAAAATCGACGCGGTGGAAAACCAACAACAGCGGCAGAGATCTTAAAAGCAGGAGATGTCATTCGTCTGCAGGAGACAGAAACCGGTGAATGGATTTTAACCCAGATTCCGGAGGTTGAAGGCGCACTTGTATCACTCAGTCCCGAAGACGGTAGCTTGCTGGCTTTGGTCGGTGGATTTGATTTTTACAGGAACAAGTTTAACCGTGCTACCCAGGCAAGAAGGCAGCCCGGTTCAGGGTTTAAACCATTTGTATATTCAGCGGCACTGGCAGCAGGTAAAACTGCCGCAACCATCATCAATGATGCACCCATTGTTTTCGACGATCCGGGTATTGAAGATGAATGGCGGCCGGAAAATTACAGCCGCAAAAGCTATGGCCCGACCCGCTTGCGCGAGGCGCTGATTAAATCAAGAAACCTGGTTTCCATCCGCTTATTACACTCGATAGGTGTACCGTTCGCGCTGGAACATATTAAGAAATTTGGCTTTGAGACTGAACGGCTATCCGGGAACCTGTCACTAGCCCTTGGCAGTGCTGAAATTACACCCTGGGAACTGGCTCGGGCCTATAGCGTATTCGCTAACGGCGGCTATCTTATCGATCCCTATTATATAAAAGAGATTAAGACCTACGACGACGAAATAATCGATCTGGCAACACCGCGTGTCGTTTGTCCGGCTTGTATCGATGAAAAAGCTGTTGAACCGGATGCGGCTGCGGCTGGCATATTACCAGTAACAGAAATGACGATAGCGGCAGAGAGCGAAACTGTAAGCAATACAAATATAGAAGCAGAGGAAGAGCAAGAGACAGAAACGGAGTACGCACCCCAGACAGTAGATGCACAGAATATCTGGATCATGAATTCCATAACCCGTGATGTGATCAAACTCGGCACAGGCAGACGCGCATTGCAACTTGGACGTAAAGACCTGTCAGGTAAAACAGGAACCACCAACGATCAGCATGATGCCTGGTTCTCCGGGTTTAACTCAGACATTGTGACGATATGCTGGGTTGGATTTGATAAATTCACGCCGCTCGGTAGTCGCGAAACAGGCGCGCGGGCCGCATTGCCAATGTGGATTGATTACATGCGCGTGGCACTTGAAAACAGTCCTGAAGCCATAATGGAGCGACCAACGGGGCTGGTCAATGTCAAAATTGACCCGGCTACCGGGCAACTGGCGAATGCCACCAATCCACAAGCGATCTTTGAGATTTTCCGGGTAGAAAATGCACCACAGACTATTCAAGAAACTCGCCAGCCAGATATTTTTTTACAGGACTCTGAAAGCAACAGTATTCCAGAACAATTGTTCTGATAATTTTTGAAACCAGGAATACTTTAGGTTCGATGAGCAGGCGTATTCGTCAGGAAATTGCGCAAGAGGCAGCAAGGATTATGGCCAATGGCGGCCTGGAAGACTATCTGCACGCCAAGAAAAAAGCAGCCGGCCAACTTGGCGTTACTGATAACCGAATGTTGCCCAGTAATTCCGAGATCGAATCAGCTCTGATTGAATACCAGACACTTTTTAAAGACACGCAGTTAAACCAGAGCCTGAAAAAAATGAGAACGACCGCTATCAGGGCCATGCAGTTCTTTGAACAATACCGGCCAAGACTGACAGGTTCAGTATTGACTGGCACGGCGAATGAACACTCTGAAATCATTTTACATCTGTTTCACGATACGCCGGAGATGGTTGGTCTGTTTCTAGAGAAAGATAACATTCCCTCGGAAATTTGTGAGCGACGATTACAATTTAAAAAAGGAGTGCCAGTTTACTTTACGGCGTTTAAATTTATTGCCGGAGACTTTGAAATTGTCGCCATCGTGCTACCAGACCAATATAGTAAAAATCCGCCTTTCGATCCCGTCACAGGCAAACCAATGAAGCGAGGACGAATTGAAGTCATCAGAAAGCTTATGGACGACTCAAAACTGCCTTCTTTAAGATGAAACGCGGTGGAGCAATCTATCGCGTTGCCGTTGCGACGCCTCTGCGCAGACTATTCGACTATCTGCCGTTAATTGATAGCAATCAACAAATCCAGCCGGGCTGCCGGGTAACAGTGCCTTTTGGAAAACGTAAACAGGTGACAGGCATTGTTATTGAAATAACAAATAACAGCGACTTCCCGGCTGACAAACTCAAGCATATAAACCGTATCATTGACAGTTCTCCAGTCATCGATCGTAATTTGCTGAATATGATCTTATGGGCCAGTAACTATTACCATCATCCAATAGGGGAGATTGTTTTTAACGCTTTACCCGTATGGCTTAGAAAAGACAATGACCCGGCGCGCCTGGTAGAAACGGCCTGGCAGTTAACGACAGCGGGCGAGCAGCTGGATCCGAATAATTTACGACGGGCACCAAAACAGGCCAGCATTATTAATTACCTGAAAGTAAACGGCCCTGTCTGTGCAGAAGCCAGACTGTTGACAGAGTACCCGAAGTCCAGATCGACACTAAGGTTGCTGCAAGAAAAAGGACTGATAGAAAAGACCAGGCTGCAACAAACTGCTGAAGTAGTCGATATCAAAGCAACCAGACTGCAGCTAAATAACTATCAGAAACAGGCTGTTCAGAAGGTTGTAAAGTCTATTGGGCAACATCAGGTGTTTTTGCTGGATGGCCTTACCGGCAGTGGTAAAACCGAAGTCTACCTGTCAGCGATTGAAGAAGCCTTGAACAGGAAACTTCAGTGCCTGATATTACTTCCTGAAATAGGACTGACGCCTCAGCTAATAGAACGATTCAAAAAGCGTTTTAATTGCCACATTGCCATTCAACACTCCGGGTTGTCAGAACTCGAGAGAATTCGCTACTGGCTTGATGCAAAAACCGGAAAAGCTCAAATTATCATGGGTACACGTTCGGCAGTATGGACCCAGCTGGACCGGCCCGGACTATACATTATTGACGAGGAACACGACCTTTCATACAAACAGCAGGACGGTTTCAGGTATTCCGCCAAGGACATGCTTATCATGCGTGCAAAGCGCGACAAGGTTCCTATACTGCTGGGATCCGCAACCCCTTCGCTGGAATCATTGAGAAATGTTGAACAACAAAAATATCAACACCTGATACTGCCCTCTCGCGCTGGTAATGCTTCTTTACCAGAATTTAAATTGCTTGATATGCGAGGCAAGAAAATGTTCGGCGCTGTGTCACAGTTACTGGTCGACGAAATCAGGGCACATCTGGATAAGGGCAGCCAGGTTCTGCTATTTCTGAACCGCAGGGGATATGCCAACAACCTGCTTTGTCATGGTTGTGGCTGGCGGGCTTGCTGTGAACGTTGTGAGCAACCCTATACCTTCCATAAAAGCAGAAACAGGCTGGTTTGCCATCATTGTGAAAGCAACAGACCAAAAACAGAACGATGCCCGCATTGCGATGCAGAGCTTGTTCAGCTTGGGCATGGAACAGAGCGTATCGAGGAAGTATTACAACCCCTGTTTCCTGATAAAGCAATCGTGCGAATTGATCGTGATACGACACGAAAAAAAGAATCTTTCTCTGCGATACTTGAACAGATAAAGACCGGCAAGACTGACATAATGATTGGAACACAAATGCTGGCCAAGGGACATCATTTCCCGAATGTTACTTTGACTGCAATTATCGATGCCGATCGTGGACTGTTTGCAAATGATTTCCGTGCCAGTGAGAGACTGGCTCAGCTATTTATTCAGGTCAGTGGTCGAAGTGGCCGCGGCGACAAGGCCGGCAAGGTGCTGGTGCAGACCCACAATCCTGAACACCCTTTATTCCAGCAGCTCATCAATAACGGCTATGGGCATTTTGCTCAGGAACTTCTTCAGGAAAGAAAAGCAGCTGCGCTTCCACCCTACAGCTTCATGGCGTTATTAAGCGCCGAGGCGCATAATACCAATGATGGCAAGCTGTTTCTCAGTCAAGCGGCAGCCGAATTAAAAACACTTGCGTCGGCAAACATTACAGTTTTTGGACCCATCCCGGCGTTGATTGAAAAGCGTGGTGGCCGTTACCGAATGCAACTTGTACTTCAGGCATCAAACAGAAAATCATTGCATGAACATCTGGATAATTGGTTGCTGCAACTTGAATCTATGAAGCTGTCTAAAAAAGTACGTTGGGCCCTGGATGTTGATCCTCAGGATGTCGCCTGAACCAGGAAAGAGAAATATGATCAAACTAGTTACTGGCTTTTCGTTTTTGATACTGATATCGATCTGTTATGCATCAGAAGCTGAGCTCGCTGTTGGTATTAGTGCAGAACTACCGTTTGTAGATGTAAAACATAACGGTGCCATCGTACGCATACAAAGAAATCAACAGCAAGATAACCTTATCAATCCTGCCTATGCGCGCACTTCGAGGAACTGTCCACCCTTTTGTATTCAACCATCGACACTGGCCAGCGGTGTGGAAACGATTGGTGAACTGGAACTTATAGACTACCTGAAACGTATCAGTGATGGTGATAAAAGCATTCTGGTCATAGACTCGCGCACCCCCGACTGGGTCGCGAAGGGTACGATTCCTGGAAGTGTGAATATACCCTGGACCAGATTAAAACCCGGCGCAGGTGCCGATCCTTTTTCTATAGCCGAGATTCTCGAACAACGCTTTGGTGCTATCAGCCTCGAAGGACTCTGGGACTTTTCCAACGCCAGGACACTGGTATTGTTTTGCAATGGCATGTGGTGCGGCCAGTCTCCAAGCAATATTAAAACGCTGCTGCGTTTTGGCTATCCCGCAGAAAAACTGAAATGGTATCGTGGCGGAATGCAAAGCTGGGAAAGCCTCGGTCTGACCGTCGTCAAATAGCTGAAACTTCTCCTGTTCCGATAAACACACTAGAATATGCGACTTTTTTTGGGGCGCCATATTGAAGAACTTCATTCAGACCTTAATCTCACAGTCTCTCGACACTGTACTTGCAGATCATGAGCGGTCAGCTGGCGCGGAGACAATCCAGGTCGAAAGGACGCGAGACCCGGCGCATGGTGATTTTGCCTCTAATATTGCCATGATCATGGCCAGGCGTGTCGGTACTCAACCCAGAGAACTGGCCACTCAAATTGTTGCTGCACTGCCCGCCTCAGACCTGCTCGAGAAAGCCGAACTTGCAGGTCCCGGTTTTATCAATTTCTTTTTGAAACCCGATGCCTATCATTCAATCATTGGAGAAATATTCAAACTGGGAGATCACTATGGTGAATCAACTGTAGGAAACAATCTGCCCACCTTGATCGAATTTGTATCTGCCAATCCTACCGGCCCTTTACATATTGGCCACGGCAGGGGGGCAGCCTACGGTGCAGCAGTAGCGAGCCTGCTAAGAAAAACCGGTTTTAATGTCAGTTGCGAATACTATATCAATGACGCTGGCAGGCAGATGGACATACTTGCTATCAGCATCTGGTTACGCTATCTGCAACAGCATACTGAAGGACTGGTCTTCCCGGACAAGGCCTACCGCGGAGATTATATAAAAGACATCGCCGAAGAAGTTTGCAGAATTAAACAGGAACAACTGGTAACAGGTGCCGAGCATATTGCCGGCATTATGACTGAGGCGGATGCCGAGCTGCAGATAGACAAGCTCATTCAACTGTGTAAATCATCGCTTGGTCAGGCTGATTATGACCTGATACTGGATACCGGACTCAGCGCAATTCTGGAAACCATAAAAGAGGACCTGCATGAGTTTGGCGTTATTTTTGAAAACTGGTTCTCCGAACGCACTATCGTCACGACTGAAAAAGTCTCTGAGAGCATCAATCAACTTACCAATGCCGGCTGGGTTTATGAAAAAGATGGCGCCAAATGGTTTTCGTCAAGCAAGCTCGGTGATGAAAAAGATCGCGTACTTATACGTGAAAACGGCCAGGCTACTTACTTCGCTTCGGATATTGCCTATCACCTGAGCAAGATTAATCGCGGCTTTAACAAGATTATCAATGTCTGGGGCGCCGACCATCATGGTTATATCCCAAGGGTCAAGGCCTCAATCAAGGCGATGGGACATGATGATGATTTGCTCGAAGTACTACTGGTTCAGTTCGCAACACTGTATCGAGGCAAGGAAAAACTGCAAATGTCTACCCGGTCCGGTGAATTTATTACGTTGAAACAACTACAAAATGAAGTGGGCAAAGATGCGGCGAGATTCTTTTATATACTGAGAAAAAGCGAACAGCATCTCGACTTCGATCTTGAACTGGCAAAATCACAGTCAAATGATAATCCTGTTTATTACATTCAATATGCGCATGCAAGAATATGCAGCGTATTCAGACAACTTGATGAAAAAGGCTATAGTTATAACCGGCACGAAGCGCTGGGCAGTCTGTCGGTTCTGACCGCGCCGCATGAGCTTGCACTATTATCCAACCTGGCCAGATATCCGGAAATCGTTGAGACCGCAGCGCTGGCCTATGAACCACATCAACTGGCTTACTACCTGAAAGATTTGGCAAATGATTTTCATGCCTACTACAATGCTAATCAGTTTCTGGTGGAGCAGGAATCATTACGTAATGCGAGACTTGCATTGATTGATGCCAATAAACAGGTAATTCGCAACGGTCTTGAAATACTCGGTGTTTCTGCACCCGAGATGATGTAATGTCCAGAGATTATAAAAACATAAACAAAAAGAAACCTGAGCCACTGGTAAACCGGTTCAGCAATGCCCTGTCATTTCTTACCGGACTGGTTATTGGGCTGTTCGTTGCTGTCATCGTTTACTTTCAACAACATGGCGAAACTGTCGTTAACAATAACGTGCTGCTTGCCAAACCTGCTGAAGAGATCGCGCCGGTTAAATCAGAGCCGGACCAGAATGAGAAAATTGCAAAGCTTCCTGAACCACAGTTTGACTTCTACAAGATACTGCCAAATAAAGAAGTCAATATCTCCGAGTGGGAATCGGTTGAAGAAGAAAACAATAACCCGGTAGAGAACCAGCCGGTAATGTTTGTATTACAGGTCGGGTCTTTCAAGCAATTTCAGGCAGCAGATGAAATCAAGGCCAAACTGGCGCTCATGGGTGTGACGGCTGATATTCAACGTGTCGTAATCAACGGTCAGGATGTACGGCATCGGGTCAGGATTGGCCCCTACAAGGATTCAAACCAACTGCAACAGGCAAAAAATCGACTACTGGCTAACGACCTGGATTTCATGCTGCTTAAATTAAAGATGGAAGACATCTGATAAATAGAAAATTCACCTGATACTGCCGTTTAGTGCCTTTATGTGACGTAATGCGTCAACCCGAACTGTCGGAAATATGACACATTTAAGCCCTTAACTACTGCTACGAGCTGTCTGCAACATAGCTTATTGTTATGCTGTATTTTGCTTATTGGTTTGATCCTTGCAATGATCCTGAAAGAGTGTGGCTATGATTTAATTTTCGTGTACTATTTGTCTTATTAAATTACTGCTAAGCTGATGAAAACGTTAGGAAATACATATTTCAGCCAGTGTTTAACGTTTTCCACCAAAAATAAATAAATATAATCAAAGGTTTAACTGACTTTCAGTTAATCAATCAGAGAAACCGTATGAGGAACAGGGGCAGCCACTCAGATGGATAATAAGGTACCTACAGTCGTCGTGGTCGATGACAACGCGACTGTGCTTAAGCTGTTTGAGCGGGCCACAGCTAATCTGGCGATTGAATTAGAGACCTTCTCTTCTGCAGATGCCTCAATGGCCTACCTCTCTGAACACAAGCCTAATCTGGTTTTTCTCGACATCATTATGCCTGATAAAGACGGATTGACCTTTTTACAGGAATTGAGAAAGCTTCCCCTGCATCGTGATACGCTCGTTGTCATGATCACTTCCAAAGACTATGCACAGGATAGAACCGTGGCTAACGAACTTGGGGCACTTGAATTCATCACCAAACCTATGCCAATGGTCGCAATTACAGATATAATTTTAAAATATATAAATAAAGAACATCCTTACTAGATTCATTACAATAGTAATCTATGTCTAAATCATATCTCCGCTTCTGGGGCGTGCGGGGTTCATATGCAGCGCCTTTTGCATCGCACCTCAAAGTAGGTGGCAATACTTCCTGTGTGGAAATTAGCGTCGACGGCCATACTCTGATCTGTGATGCCGGTACCGGCATCATACCGCTTGGCAATAAGCTGGCAGCGCAACAGACGATTAAGGAACTGACCATTATTCTTACCCACTACCATTGGGATCATATCTGCGGCCTGCCCTTCTTTGTTCCAGCCTTCATACCAGACTGGAATATTCGCTTCTATGGTCCTGGCGAATCAGTACAGGAAATAAAACAAAACCTGGATTCACAAATGCAGGCTCCCTATTTTCCTGTCGGTACAGAAACATGGATGGCCAAGGTTGACTATATCGAACCGGCTGTAAAAGATATCAGCGTTGGACCGATCGATATCAAACATCACAGTGTGCATCATCCCGGTATCACATATGGTTATACAATTAAAACAGGAAACAAAAACGTCATTTATGTTTCCGATAATGAATGCCAGTTTCTGGATAAATCGATCAAACAGAAAATGACCGAGTTCAGCGAGGAAGAACAGGAGATGTTTGAAGCGATGAACCGTGAAGAGTATGAATATGAGCTCAAGGCGATTAAAGACGCGGATATCCTGATTCATGACGCGCAATACACGCCTGAAGATTATGAAACCAAAAGGGGATGGGGTCATTCCTGCTATGTCGACGTCGTGAACAGTTCAATTGATGCGGGCGTCAAGGAACTCTATCTTTATCATCATGATCCCTATAATGATGACAATGCCATAGAACAGATCTACGAAGAATGTATCAAAATCATCCAGCAACGCGGCGCCTCTTTGAAATGCCACATCGCCAGAGAAGGAATGGAAGTAGAACTGGACTGATTTTTTCTCATTAAGTGTAAACAATGATCCATGTAGTAGTTAACGGCGATAAACATGCCATAGCCCAGCCCTGCACCGTCGCCGATTTCATTGGCGAACTCGATCTCTCTGGGAAATTCGCTGTAGAAATCAATGAAACCATTGTTCCGCGAAGTGACTATCAGCAGGCGTTAATCACCGAAGGAGACAGGATCGAGATCGTGCAGGCAATAGGAGGCGGCTAGATCGATGTCTTCTACCCAAAAAGATCCCTTTATCATTGCCGGCAAGGAATATCAGTCGCGGCTTCTGGTAGGAACCGGCAAATACAAAGACCTTGACGAAACGGGGGCAGCGATCGCGGCCAGCGGTGCAGAAATCGTTACCGTTGCTATTCGCCGAACCAACATAGGACAGAATAAAGACGAAGCCAGTTTACTGGATGTTATCTCTCCGGAAAGATATACCATACTGCCCAATACGGCAGGCTGCTACGATGTCGAAACAGCCGTTCGTACCTGCAGGCTGGCACGTGAGTTACTGGATGGCCATAAGCTGGTGAAGCTTGAAGTGCTGGGTGATGAGAAAACACTTTATCCGGACATGCCACAAACGGTTCTTGCGGCTGAGGAGCTTATTAAAGACGGGTTTGAAGTCATGGTTTACTGCACGGATGATCCAATTCTTGCCCGCCAACTTGAAGAGATGGGTTGCGTGGCAATCATGCCACTGGCGGCACCAATCGGTTCCGGGCTTGGTATCAGAAACCCGTTTACCATACGCAACATCATAGAAAATGCCAAAGTGCCCGTTATCGTCGATGCCGGGGTAGGTACTGCATCTGATGCCGCTATCGCAATGGAACTCGGCTGCGATGCTGTATTAATGAACACCGCTATCGCGGAGGCAAATGATCCGATACTGATGGCCACGGCCATGAAACACGGCATTCTTGCCGGACGTCAGGCTTTTCTTGCCGGTCGCATGCCCAGACGTGCTTATGCCAGTGCCTCATCACCACTGGACGGCAAATTTTTCCAGTGACTTGAAAGAGAGCCGCACCAATCAGCGCACTATAAAAAGTTTTGTCAGACGTGACGGCCGTCTGACCCGGGCCCAGGCCCGGGCGTTGGATCATTACTGGGATAAATACGGTATTGAATTCAATGATACAAAACTGGAACCCACCACTGTTTTTCAGCGACGTGCACCGCTAGTGATCGATATTGGTGTCGGCACCGGTGACAGTACCATCCATCACGCACGCCAGCATCCGGAAAATGATTACCTGGCCATCGAAGTACATCGACCCGGAATAGGCCATTTACTAAACGAGATCGAACGATTTCGAATGAACAACATTAAAGTGATCAACCATGATGTCATACCGGTATTACTGGATCTCTTGCCAGATCACTCAGTCAGCCAGATCTTCATTTTTTTTCCTGATCCCTGGCCTAAGAAAAGACATCATAAAAGACGTCTGGTTAGCCGCAGTCTGATCGACCTGATAAAAAATAAACTGGCATGGCATGGCAGGCTACATATAGCTACAGACTGGCAGGACTATGCCGAACATATCTCGGAACTTTGTGAATCTGACGAGGATTTGGTTAACCTTGCCGGTTGCAATGCCTATGCGCCCAGACCCACCTGGCGAATTAAAACCCGCTATGAAGCGAGAGGCGAACGCTTGCAGCATGAGGTCAGGGATTTTTGCTATGCTCTTCGTCAGAAATCCAGTTCCTGAAAGGAATGCAAGGCATGAAATTCACCCGTGTCCTGTGCATCGGCCTGACTATCAGGCTTGGCAATTGCCAGTAAATTTGAAATGCCAAATGCCCTGGCCGTTCTAAGGACAGTCAGGTTGTCATCCACCAGCAATGTCTTATTCAGGTTGAATGGAATCTCATCCTGTAAGCTATGCCAGAATGCCTGCTCTTCTTTGGCGGAACCAAGACGATGCGCACTGACAATATCATCGAAGAAAACATCAATTCTGGTCTTTTCCATTTTCATATCAATCAGTTTCTCATGTGAGTTGGTGACCATAACCACACGATAATCGCTGCTAGCGAGTTTTTTTAAAAAGTCCTCTGCATGAGGTCGTTTTTGAATCAGATGTTCAACGTCTGCCTTTAATGCAAGCACATCGAATTCAAGGCGCTGCGTCCAGAAATCCAGACAGTACCAGGATAGCGTTCCCGCCTCGCTTTCATACCAGTCTCTAAGCTGCTGTTTCGCCTGCTCAGCACCCATATCGTTCAATTTACCCCAGTGTACGGGCAAGTATTCCTGCCAGAAGTAATTATCGAAGTACAGATCCAGCAGCGTGCCATCCATATCCAGCAACACCGTTTCTATACTGTTCCAGTTAATGTCGGGTTTCATGTTTCCAATAGACAGGTAAAATAGGGTCAACAGCATTTTATTGAAGAACACTACTTAAGCCAATCACATGTCGTATATAAAGCATCAGGAACTGGCCGGTCTGGTACCACAAGTTCTGGGCATTGCCAGACAGGCCGGTGAAAAAATCCTGGAAATCTATGAAACTGACTTTTCCGTGGAGAACAAGCAGGATAACTCACCACTGACCGCCGCAGATATGGCGGCACATAACCAAATCTGTAAAGGATTAAAGACGCTCACCCCGCAAACCCCGATTCTGTCCGAGGAGTCAGCCGACATCAGTTTCGAAGAAAGAAAGAGCTGGAAACAGTATTGGCTGGTTGATCCGCTTGATGGAACACGCGAGTTTATTAAACGGAATGGTGAATTCTCGGTCAATATCGCTCTGATAGAAGAAGATAGTTCCATTATGGGCATTATATATATTCCGGTTAGCGGCGAAGCCTATACAGCCAGTCTTGATGCAGGTGCCATAAAACACGATCGTGAAGGGAACAGTTGCGAGATACATGTAAACAAAACCAGTGAAGAAACTATAACCGTGGCCGGTAGCCGTTCGCATGGTAATGAAAAACTGAAATCATTCATTGCCAGTCTTGACGATCCGGAAGTGTTATCGATTGGTAGTTCGCTGAAATTTTGTCTGGTTGCAGAAGGCAGAGCGGATATTTATCCTCGCTTCGGCCCGACTTCAGAATGGGATACAGGCGCTGCCCAGTGTATCGTTGAAGAGGCTGGTGGCATCGTCGTCGACACCGGCTTTGAAAAGCTACGCTACAATACCAAGCAGTCGTTACTGAATCCGTCATTCCTGGTTATAGCCGACCAGGCATTCGACTGGCAACAATATATACAGTAACGAATTATTTACTGCCGCTGCCGACCATGTCTGCCAGCCTCTCGCCAAGAATATAGCTGATATTAAAATTCAGCTTCGCGACAATATTCGGGAAAAATTTAAGATCTTTTTGCATGCGCTCATAATTAAAGCGCAGCGCTGTTATATCTTCTGTTGCAATCACATTGGCGACACGCTTGTTCTCACGTATGTAACCTATTTCACCGAAGGTTTGTCCTGGCATTAATTCAGCCAGCTTGCGGCTGACTCCATCGTCTTCCCTGATGACCTCGGCTTTACCCGTCAGCAGGAGATACATGTCACGTCCAACTGTATCCTGCTTAACCAGTACATCGCCCTGTTTGAACTCATGGAATTCGGATATCAAAACAGCCTTGCGGCGCTGGTATTCATTCATATCCTTGAATAGCGGACTGCCAATCAGTACATCGCAATTCACCGGCATCGCACAAATCTGATATAGCCCAACCAGCCTGATTCTTGCCATGATAATCGGTGTGATCAGGAGGTTGGCAAAAATAGAAAAGAGCATGGTTGCCGCTGCCAGAGCACCAAACTGGGCAATAATAGTAAAGTTGGAAAACATGAGTATGCCAAAACCAAACGCCAGCGCGATACTGGAGATGATCAACGGTGAGGCCTCTTCACGAACAGCCGTATTAACCGCACCGACAAAGTCGGATGTGTATCGACTCAATTCATTATATCTGGCAAGCAAATGTATCGTGCCGTCCACGGCAATCCCTATGGCAATCACGGCGACCATCGCCGTACCCGGATTCAGCGGTATATCCAACAGCCCCATAATGCCAAACATCAATGCGATTGGGATAATCGAGGGCACCATTGCAATCAGACCGCCTTTTACAGAGGTAAACATGACCGACATAATCAGGAATATCAGCATGAGTAACAATAGAAGTGCTTTTACCTGCGCAACCATCAGACTCTCTGCCGCGTTATTGACCATCAGGTTTTCACCAACTATGTGGTAACTCATGTCCGTGGAAGCTATTTCACTGACGACTTCATCCAGTTCGTCGATATACTGATTCAACGTATGTGAGTCACTCATATTGTGCCTGACAACGATATTGGCCCGGCGGAAGTCCTGGCTCACATAACTATCGAGATCGCTTCGATGAAAAAACATCAGGTACTGCGCTACCAGTTCGCGTGTTCTGGGTAAGGCCTGATCAACAGGACTACCACCATGGAACTCACTATTCATAAACTTCAAGTGATCGGCGATAGATAACGTACGATCGTACACGGCCTGTTTATCGAGAAATTCCTGAATCTTATCCAGCCTGGCAATATTTGCCGGATTAAGAAATGCCGTTGCTTCGTTTGACTCCAGTGCAATAAAAAATATTTTCACGCCGGAAAGGTCTTCATGTATCCGTTTTGTATCCTGTATCAAGGGGCGATCCTTGGGGAAATAGGATAACGGGTCATTAGTGACATACAGTCTTGTCGCCTGATAGATAAAAAAGGCACAAAGTAAGGCCGTGAATACCAGTGTCGAGATTGGGAAACGTGACTGGGAATAGCGAAACATGCGCATGATGCGATCGGGAACGCTATTGGTTTCTACACACTTGACTGGCGTGTTATTCCTGGTCGCACCGAATACCGACAGCATAAGCGGCATCAACAGAATAGTTATAAAACCATTCATCAACATGGCAAAACTGGCCGCAATTGAAAAGTCCTGTATCAGGCCGATATTGCTGAACAGGTTGCTGCCAAAACCAAGCGTCGTTGTGAACACGGTTAGCATCAATGGTAAGCCAATATGCTTGGCCATGTACTTCACTGCCTGTTCACGGTTTGCATTCTCGCTTTGCATATCCAGACCGCGTAGATAGGCGGCCATCATATGCGTATCTTCAGTTGAACCGATAACGATAATCAGCGACGGTATCATCGCGCTTAATATGTTAATTGGAACACCGAACCAGCCTAGCATGCCGAAGGTCCATATAATCGTCAGCAGCGATGTTGCCAGCGGCACCATTGCCGATAGCCAACTACGCATGAAAATCAGGATCGATACAACAAGGATCAGGGCCGAAAGTGGGCCAAGCAGGATAAAGTCCTCGTAAAGGCTTTGTTTGAGTTCCGCATTTATCCTGGGCGGACCAACCTGAACCAGCCGCTCAAAATCATCACGATATAAGTCCAGCGCTTCTTCCAGCGCCTTGTTGAACTCCTGACTGAAGCGGTTGCTGTCCTCGGCATCAGCAACAGAAACTATCATTGCAGAGACTTCACCGTTTTCAGAAAAGAAATTACTGATATAGAGCGGGTTGGCCAACGCATTCTGCCTGGCGTTAATCGCTTCTTGCAAAGTTTTCGGGGCCTCGCGAATGACCGGCTGCGAAATTATCTTCCCTTCCACTCCCCGAACCGTGTGCAGGCTAAACATACTGTCGACACGGGTAACGCCATCTATTTTTTCAATCGCATAGTGTAGCTGTTCAACCTGACCCAGTTTTTCCGGAGTCCACAGGTTTGCATCCTTGATATAGACGATAGTTTTATTGTCAGTACCAAATTCACCCATAATGCGCTGGTAAACAATACGGCCCGGATCTTCCGACGGAATCAGGCTATCAATGCCGGTATCAACCTCGACTCGCTGTATCCCGACCATTGCCAGCAGGGTGACACTCAATAACAGGAGCAACACCGGAAAACGCTGTTTATAGCCAATCATGTAAAGCTGCGTAATCATTCCACGACTTCCTCGCCTCCAGCCTGCATCTGTAGCAGTTCAGCTACCGGGTCTATCTCGGTTTCTGTTTCCATTTCAGGCGCGACATACGGATAGTTCAGATAGAGCCATTCAGCTGTAAAGACCTCCGGCGGTACGTAGTCGCGCGAAAATATGCGTCTGGAAATCTTGATTAAAGACTGATGCTGTTCTTTACGATCCACCATCAATAGCATATTGGCTCGCCACATATCACCATCAACTGACATCAGGTCATGACGACTATGCACACGGGATATCCGACCATGCCAGTCAAAGTGATGTGTCAGGGTAATATAAAGATTGTCCTTGCGAATAAAGTGGCGTCTGATTAATTCACTGTGCTCCATGTCTTCTGCTGCATATACATCAACGATAAAATAATCAATATCGTCAAAAATCCTGTCTTCACGTCTGACATAGCGATAATTCTCGAGTATCTCACCGGTCAGGTTTTCAAGCGTAAAGTCCGTGCCAAGAAAATTATCTTCGTTGCCGCCACCGCTACTCTCAATAAGTTGTTCTCCCAGGGCCGGCAGATAAAGAAACTTCTTGATGACACCTTCCGGATCCCGCTCGGCCAGAACAGCGACACCTCTTACTTCCTCCGGATAATCAAACAGCAGCAGAAATTTGACACTGCCATCCTCTTCAATACGCGAATAACGCTTGGCGCGGCGGGTATCCCTTGCCCCGCTCCTGTCTTCCAACACCATGGACTGCTCTTCATAAATATATGGGAACTGCTGGTGACGCTTATAAACTTCTCTCATTATTTCATCACCGGCCAGTTCTTCGTTATATATAGGAAACACAGGCGATGACCAGCTTGCCAATAGCAGAAAGCCTGGTAGTAAAGATAAGTAGTATCCAGCCTTAAGTTTCATACTCTGTCAGTTTTCCTGTTCCACAATGCTATCAGCAATTTGCTCGCTTAGACGGGCGAAAAGGGCACGCATTTCCGCAATCATCTGTTCATAGTTTTGACCTTCAAGCAGTTGCTGACTTTGTAGT
>CAJIBF010000072.1_pt1 | contig 23641 bp, 18 predicted proteins | sample 9199291 | NCBI WGS metagenome assembly CAJIBF01 (sample SAMEA7708293, study PRJEB35096) | sediment metagenome | biome: marine neritic benthic zone biome [ENVO:01000025]; feature: sediment [ENVO:00002007]; material: shallow marine sediment [ENVO:03000034] sea grass bed [ENVO_01000059] ...
ATTCGATTTCGCGCGGTATCCCACGGCTCAGACGGGCTATTTGTAACTGGTACAAAACCCGCTATGACGTGGATCTGGATCCTGATTCTGAGGCCATCGTGACCCTTGGCTCCAAGGAAGGATTGGCGCACCTGGCTATGGCCGTGGTCGATCGCGGTGATGCGGTACTGGTACCAAATCCTGCGTATCCGATACACCCGTTTGGTTTTGTCATTGCCGGTGCCGATGTTCGGCACGTACCGATTGGACCTGATGTCGACTTCTTTGAGGAATTACAAAAGGCGATACGTGATTGCTGGCCAAAACCAAAGATGCTGCTGATCAATTTCCCTTCGAACCCAACGACGCAATGTGTTGAGCTGGATTTTTTCGAGAAGATTATTGATATTGCCAGGGAGCATCAGATCTGGGTTGTTCAGGATCTTGCCTATGCTGATATTGTCTTTGACGGCTATGTCGCGCCTTCAATATTGCAGGTGCCGGGCGCAAAAGACGTTGCCGTGGAATTTTTCTCCATGTCCAAGAGTTACAACATGCCGGGCTGGCGTGTGGGTTTTATGGTCGGTAACCCGACCCTGGTGAAGGCGCTGACGCGAATCAAGTCATATCTCGATTACGGTACCTTTACGCCGATACAGGTGGCGGCAATCACGGCCCTTGAGGACGATCAGCAATGCGTGGCAGATATTCGAAACACCTACCGTTGTCGCCGGGATGTGCTGTGCCAGGGTCTTAACGCAGCTGGCTGGGAGGTCGAAAGTCCCAGGGGTACGATGTTTGTCTGGGCACCCATCCCGGAACAGTTTCGCGAAATGGGTTCACTGGAATTCTCAAAGAAACTGCTAATTGAAGCCAGGGTCGCCGCGTCACCGGGTATCGGTTTTGGCAGCTATGGCGATAATTTTGTGCGCTTTGCCCTGATCGAGAATGAACATCGATCCAGGCAGGCGATTCGTTCTATTCGTGCGATGCTGCGGGAAGAAGATCCCAAAGCGAATGTTGGATAATAAAACCTATAAATCATTTCTTTCTTTAATCACCATTAATATATTGTAATTGGCATGGAACCGGTAAATGTTGGCTTGTTAGGTCTTGGTACTGTTGGTGGCGGCACGGTAAGTGTATTAACACGCAACGCTATCGAGATCGCACGTCGTGCGGGACGCGGCATTCGCATCACGCATGCTGCTGCAAAAGTATATGATCCTGAAAAAATACAGGGACTCGATCAGGTTGACAAGATTGCTGATGATGCCTTTGCGGTAGTAGAGGATCCGGCAGTCGATATCATCATTGAATTGATTGGCGGTTACTCGCCCGCCAGGGAACTGGTATTAAAGGCGATCGAAAATGGCAAGCATGTGGTAACGGCCAACAAGGCGCTAATCGCTTTACATGGTAATGAAATCTTTGCTGCAGCCCAGGAAAAGGGTGTCATGGTGGCGTTCGAAGCCGCCGTAGCCGGCGGTATTCCAATTATTAAGGCAGTCCGGGAAGGGCTCGCGGCCAATCATGTTGAATGGATTGCCGGTATCATTAACGGTACCGGTAACTATATTCTGACTGAAATGCGTGACAAGGGCCGGGATTTTGAAGACGTGTTAAAGGAAGCGCAGGCTCTGGGCTACGCCGAAGCGGATCCGACGTTTGATGTTGAAGGTATCGACGCGGCACATAAGCTAACGATACTGGGTTCGATTGCATTTGGTATGCCGCTGCAATTTGATGAGACCTACACGGAAGGTATTGCGAAAATAGAACAGCAGGACGTGGTTTATGCTGAAGAACTCGGTTACCGTATCAAGCATATCGGTATCACCCGCAAGACCGAGGCCGGTATTGAACAGCGTGTACATCCTACCTTGATTCCCGAGCGTCGGCTAATTGCCAATGTGGATGGCGTGATGAACGCCGTGCTGGTCAAGTGTGATGCCGTTGGGCCCACCTTATACTATGGAGCCGGTGCCGGATCTGAACCGACTGCCTCGGCTGTCGTGGCTGATGTGATTGACGTAGTTCGTGCACTGACCACCGATCCGGAAAATCGTGTACCGCATCTTGCATTCCAGCCTGATGCCCTTTCTGATATTGCGATCTTACCGATGGAAGAGGTGGAAACGGCGTATTATCTGAGACTCAAAGCCTTTGACCGTCCCGGTGTATTGGCAGATGTAACACGTATACTCGGTGATGCAGGGATCAGTATTGAAGCTATTCTGCAAAAAGAAAGTAATGATAATGATGATACCGTTCCGGTCATTTTATTAACGCAGCGCATCAGGGAAAAATTTATGAATGAGGCTATTGCCAAGATCGAAGCACTCGATAACATTCAGGACAAGGTTGTAAGGATTCGTGTCGAGTCTATGGGTTAATGACCGGGCCCGGTCTGATTGATAATGAATAAATAATAATTGCCATGAGTTTTAGAGCACGCTACACAGGTTTAATTGAACGTTACCGTGACCGTCTGCCGGTACATGATGACACTCGCATCATCAGCCTGGGAGAAGGAAATACACCACTGATACGACTGCATCATATACCCGATCAGCTGGGCAAAGATGTAGATATCTATGTGAAGTATGAAGGCCTTAACCCAACCGGCTCATTCAAGGACCGTGGCATGACTATGGCCGTAACACAGGCCGTCGATGAAGATGCGAGGGCCATCATTTGTGCTTCTACCGGAAATACATCAGCTTCAGCTGCTGCCTATGCGGCACGTGCCGGTATTACCGCGTTTGTGCTGATCCCCGATGGCAAGATTGCGCAGGGCAAACTCGCTCAGGCAATGGTTGAAGGAGCTATCGTTATCCAGATCAAGGGTAACTTTGATGATGGTATGCGACTGGTCAAGGAAGTGGCGGAAGAGGCCCCGGTAACGATCGTTAATTCGATCAACCCCTATCGTTTACAGGGACAAAAAACAGCGGCCTTTGAGATTATCGAGGAGCTTGGCCGGGCACCGGACTATCACTGTCTGCCGGTAGGTAATGCCGGTAACATCACCGCGCACTGGATTGGTTATAGCGAGTATGCCTGTGCCGATGCGAAACAGGTCACCGAGGCTTGCGCCTTCTGTCAAGGAAACTGCCGTTTTGCCGGAGGCGCGATTGTCGGCAGCCGACCCAAGATGGTTGGCTATCAGGCCAGTGGTTCTGCACCTTTCATGCGTGGTGAAATGGTCGACGATCCCGAGACCGTGGCTACCGCCATCCGTATCGGTCATCCGCAGTCATGGGATTATGCCTGGAAGGTGCACTCGGAATCGGAGGGCTGGTTTGATGAATGCTCCGATGAAGAAATACTCGCCGCGCAAAAAATGCTGGCCGAGAGTGAGGGCGTTTTTTGCGAACCTGCCTCTGCTGCCTCACTGGCCGGTGCGATACGCGATATTGAATCCGGTAAGATTCCCGAGAATAGTTGTATTGTCTGCACGCTCACAGGACATGGACTTAAGGATCCGGAGACCGCAATAAAACAAAGTACCGGCCCTGTCATCAAGATTGAAGCGGCGCTGGATCAGGTCAAGAAAGCGATATTGGACAACGTTGACTGATTTCTACAGCACGCTAGCAAGCTATTTCTCTCTAATCTCATTGGCGACTTATCGCCGATTGCCTCGAAAGACAGTTTACTGTTTTTAACACCATGCGCTCGGTAACGTTCAACGTACCCGGTTTATTTGGTCCCGACATTGCCATCCACCCGGACGACCTTCCCGATTTGCCGGCGCTAAACTGGTTTCTGACCCGGGCTGCGCGTGAGCCATGCCAGGCCGAGTCAGCCAGCTATCAGCTGTGCCAACTGTTCGGCCTGGCGGCATCATCCGGGAAGGACTTGCCCGTTGCGGCCATATCGCGCCTCAGTGATGATGACCAACCACCACAGGGTGTCTGGCTACGGGCTGACCCGGTCCATGTAAGCGCAGACAGAGACGGCCTTGTCCTGATAGACAGCGCGCGGTTTAATCTTTCCCAGCATGATGCACTGGCCCTGGCCGCTGAAGTCAACAGGGTGCTGAGCAGCAAAAACCTTACACTGGAAGTGCCCGTCCCTTATCGCTGGTATATTCAATTACCCGAGTCACAGCATCTTCAAACAACACCGATAGATGCCGTAGTCGGAAAAGATATTTTACCTTACATGCCCACCGGCGATGATCGTGTTGCCTGGATACAGATGCTGAACGAAATACAAATGCTACTGCATGAAACGAACGTGAATCTACAGCGCCAGGATAAAAAGCAACTGCCGATAAACAGCGTCTGGATTTGGGGTCAGGGCAGCGTCCCGGATATGATTGCGCGCAAATGGTCAACGGTTCTCAGCGACGATATTCTTGCCAAAGGTCTGGCAATGCTCTCGGCCACACCCTTTCAGGAATTACCTGATCGCTATCCGAAGCAGGACAATAACAACAGTAGTTTTTCTACACTTATTGCTACTCGATCCATGCAACGTTTTAACCACTATAACGATCTTGAGGGTTGGCTCGAGGCACTCATCGAAATAGATAAGAACTGGCTTGATCCATTACGCACCGAACTGAAAAATAATCATCTTGATCAGGTAAACATTCAAACCGATCGGATGTTACTGGCTATGAACAGGCGCTCCCGTTACCGTTTCTGGAAAAAGAAACAGACATTGTTGTCTTTTAGACAATTCATAAATATGTAGAACGTATTCGTTATGCAAAAAACTATTATTCGAAGGCCGGTGGCTACAGGAATTGCTTTACCCGATTCAATGCATCCGGTACTGAGACGCGTATTTGCCGCGAGAAATGTTCAGTCAGATAGTGATGTTGATTATTCACTGGCATCACTGCTGCCTTACGATCAGCTTAACAACATAGATGCTGCTGTCGAGCTACTTAAAGATGCCATCGAAAACAAACGTCGGGTAATGATTGTTGCTGACTTTGATGCCGATGGAGCAACCAGTTGCGCATTGGCAATACGTGCCTTGACCCTGTTCGGCTTGCATGATGTGACTTACCTGGTTCCGAATCGATTTGAATATGGTTATGGTTTAACGCCGGAAATAGTCAACGTGGCGCTTGAATACGATCCGGAACTTCTGATCACGGTCGACAATGGCATCTCAAGCCTGGAAGGCGTGGCGTACGCCAGGCAGCACAATGTCAAGGTCATGATTACCGATCATCATCTGCCCGCTGCCGAGTTGCCCGCTGCAGATGTCATCGTCAATCCTCAGTTACCCGGTGATAATTTTGCCAGCAAGAATCTGGCAGGTGTTGGTGTTATGTTTTATGTGCTGCTGGCTCTGCGGGCCCGGCTCAGGGAAGAGAACTGGTTTGAAGAAAACCAGTTGCCGTATCCCAATCTCGCGCGGTTTCTAGATCTGGTTGCGCTGGGTACCGTTGCGGATGTAGTGCCACTGGATAAAAACAATCGTATCCTTGTTGCACACGGGTTAAAGCTCATCAAACAGAATAAAGCGATACCGGCAATTAACGCTTTGTTGTCTTTATCAGGCAAATCGCTCGCCAACGTTTGTGCCAGCGATCTGGGTTTCTCGGTAGCGCCCAGGCTGAATGCAGCGGGCCGACTTACGGATATGTCAGTCGGAATTGAATGCTTGCTGAGTGATAACCCGCAACAGGCTATGGAAACGGCCGTACAACTGGACAAGTTAAATCGTGAACGTAAGCAGATTCAGGACGAAATGCAGGCCCAGGCACTGTTTGAAATGGACAATAATCTGGATGACATAGCCACAGAGGAGTGCAGTGGTATCTGTCTTTATCACGCCGACTGGCATCAGGGAGTAATAGGTATACTCGCGGCCAAGGTTAAGGAAAAATTTAACCGGCCTGTGATCGCTTTTGCCAGAGATAAAGAAGGGCTGTTGAAAGGATCGGCGCGTTCGATTTCCAGCCTGCATATTCGCGATCTGCTGGAAAAAATGACCCTGGAATATCCAGGAATAATTATTACCTTTGGCGGTCATGCCATGGCGGCGGGTTTAACCATCAATGAAACCGATTTCGATCAGTTTAAAACCGGCTTTGAACAAGTGCTGGGAAAAACCATATCGGTTGAAGATATAGAACATTGTTGTTACAGCGATGGTGAGTTGAGAGTGGAAGAGTTTTCCATGCAGTTAGCCGAGGACATTCAGTCTGCAGGGCCCTGGGGTCAGGCTTTCCCCGAACCGGTGTTCGATGGCCAATTCCAGGTGTTGGATAAACGTATCGTCGGCGGCAGTCACCTTAAAATGAAATTGCAGGCTGCCAACAGTGAGAAGATCCTGGATGCGATATCTTTTCAGACCACAGATGAAGACTGGCCTGTAGATGTATCAACTGTAAAGGCGGCATACCGCCTGGGCATTAATGAATATCAAAACCGTCGTACTTTGCAATTACTCATTGAACATATTGAACCTCTTTAACACGTTTTTGCGCATCTGATCAGAACAGTAAACAGGGTCGCAGAGATGCGATATCCCACGCTATATCTACGTTCCAGCTAAAGTTTTACGTTTTATTTTCCGATATATCTTTTGTGCCATAGGTCTTTTCTAAAGACTATGGAAATATGAATATATTCAGATACTTAATGTTCAGGGCCAGATTGATTTAACCGTCGCATGGGTAAGCAACAGCAATGAAGACCGATAGAACAAGGGTGCTTTTAATCGAGAAAAGCGAAAGCGAAGCGCTTGCTATCTCCAGTTCCCTTATCAAGGAAGGCAATGGAAAATACCTGGTTGATACGGTAGCGTCCCTGGCGCAGGCTGTGATCAGTATTAACCAGCAGCATTTCGATGTTGTATTGGCCGGAATGGATATGCCCGGTGTCGAAGGCTTTGATATTGTGCCCGCGTTGTTAAAACATGATGAAAACCTGCCTGTGGTGGTACTCAGCGATCAGGAAAATGAACAGGTAACAATCGACGTTATGCATTCAGGTGCACAGGATTATCTAATCAAGAGTCGTGCCGATGGTTACCTGATTAGACGTGCGCTGGATTACGCGATTGAGAGAAAACGTATTGAACAGGGTATCAGTTACCTCGCGCAGTACGACAGTCTGACCGGACTCGCCAATCGCGCCTTGTTTCGTGAGCGTCTTAATCGTGCCATGGTTCGCGCAGATCGGAATAAGAAAATTGTCGCGTTGATGTTCATCGATCTTGATCGATTTAAGAACATTAATGATTCAATGGGACATGATGTTGGTGACCAGTTGCTCGTTGAAATCGGAAACAGACTGAAAGAATGCACCCGGGAAGATGACACTATAGCGCGTCAGGGTGGTGATGAATTTACGATAATACTGGAAGACATTGCACATATCGGTGATGTTTCTGTAGTAGCAAACAAGATACTCAATGCGATGATTGAACCTGTAAATGTTAACGGTTTTGAACTGTTTGTTACCCCAAGTATAGGTATTACTTTATATCCCATCGATGATATTCACGCCAAAGACCTGTTGAGGAATGCTGATGCGGCAATGTATAAAGCCAAAGACAGTGGCCGTAACTGTTTCCGGTTTTATACAGTGGATATGAACAGGCATGTTGAGGAAAAGGTCCTGATGGAAACCAAGCTCAGGCATGCGATTGAAAATCAGGAGTTCGAATTACACTATCAACCCAAGTTTAATATTAATAGCCGGGAACTGATTGGTGCCGAGGCGCTAATTCGCTGGAACCATCCGGAGCAGGGTTATATTTCTCCGGGTTTGTTTATACCACTTGCTGAGGAAACCGGGCTGATACACTCGATTACGGAATGGGTTGTTGGCGAGGCATGTGAGCAAACTTCCCGTTGGCAACTGCAGGGCTATGAACCCATTCGTATGTCACTGAACCTGTCGCCAAAGGAATTCAGCCAACCAAACCTGGCCAGGAAGATTTTCAATCGTATCATTTGCGCCGATCTTGCGCCGAAATATATCGAGCTGGAAATAACCGAGAGCGCATTAATGGAAGATATCAACAAGAGTCAGGAGATACTGAACGATTTGAAGCATTGGGGAATCAGGATATCGATTGACGACTTTGGAACGGGCTATTCATCGCTCAGCTACCTGAAAAAATTCCCTATCGATACGCTTAAGATTGATCAATCTTTTGTGCGTGATGTACTTACTGATTCAGACGATTCGGCTATTGTCTCGGCAATTATAGCAATGGCGCGTAGCCTTAGACTGAATGTGATTGCCGAGGGTGTAGAAACTGAACAGCAATTACAATTCCTCGCAGCAAAAGGCTGTAACGAGGCTCAAGGTTATCATCTGGGTAAGCCCGTAACCGCCGATGAGTTCGTCCGTTTCCTGATTACCAGAGCCGAAGCGAGCCAGATAAAACTGGTCAGCAATGCCTGAGTACCCGGACATTCCCGCATAAGCCAATTACACAAGTTGTCGCCGTTCGGGTAGAATCATGGCCCGTAATTTATACTGATAACTACAATTCTTAACAAATGCTAGAAATTAATCCTATCCTGAGCGGGATATCCGAGATGCAAGAGCGCCTGCATGCGCTAAGGGGGTATCTTTGAATTTGAACAGAAATCCGAGAGACTGACCGAGGTTCTACGTGAACTGGAACAGCCCGATGTCTGGAACGAACCGGAGCGGGCACAGGAACTGGGTAAGGAACGTGCCAGTCTTGAGCAAATTGTCACTACTATTTCAACTCTGACTGATACCCTCAGTGATTCTGCCGATCTGTTATCAATGGCGGCGGAGGAAGACGACGAAGCGACCGTCGATGCTGTCACTGCCGATCTCGAAAGTTGTGAACAGCAGCTTGCTTCCCTCGAGTTTCGTCGGATGTTTGCCGGTGAAATGGATGCCAACAATGCTTTTCTCGATATCCAGTCAGGGTCAGGCGGTACAGAGGCCCAGGACTGGGCAGACATGTTGTTGCGGATGTATTTGCGTTGGGGCGAACAACATGGCTTTGACACTGAATTAATTGAAGTGTCGCCCGGTGAGGTCGCCGGTATCAAGAGTGCTACCATCAGATACACCGGTGAGTATGCCTATGGCTGGTTGCGAACAGAAACCGGTGTGCACCGACTTGTTCGAAAATCCCCGTTTGATTCAGGTAATCGTCGGCATACATCATTTGCCTCCGTATTCGTCTCACCCGAGATCGATGATGATATCGATATCGATATCAACCCCGCTGATCTGCGTGTTGATACCTACAGGGCCAGTGGTGCAGGTGGGCAACATGTTAACAAGACCGATTCCGCTGTGCGTCTGACGCATATGCCCTCGGGTATAGTCGTGCAATGTCAGAATGATCGTTCCCAGCACAAAAACAAGGACCAGGCCATGAAACAGCTCAGGGCAAAGCTATACGAGATGGAACTGCAAAAACTGAATACCGAGAAACAGGCACTGGAAGAGTCCAAGGCAGATATTGGCTGGGGTAGCCAGATACGTTCCTATGTACTCGATCAATCCAGGATCAAAGACCTGCGCACCGGCGTTGAAACCGGTAACACGCAGGCGGTGCTGGACGGTGATCTGGATAAATTCATCGAAGCCAGCCTGAAGAGTGGTTTGTAAGAATTTTTTGATAGGCTGAATATCATATCTGTTAACATAGCCGTTTTTAGCGCTATACCTGGTGAATTATAAATAATGACTGAAGAAAACGATCTCATCGCACTTCGCCGCGAACAGTTACAGCAACTTAGAGAGACAGGCACTGCATTCCGCAATGATTTCCGGCGTGACAGCCTGAGTGAACAGCTGCTGGCCCGCTATGGAGACAAGAGCAAGGAAGAACTGGAGAGCGAAACAGTTCGGGTTGCCGTGGCCGGACGTATGATGAGTCGTCGCATAATGGGTAAAGCATCGTTCGCCCACCTGCAAGACATGTCCGGACAAATCCAGCTTTATGTCAGGCGTGACGACCTGGAAGAGGGTGTTTATAACACGCAGTTCAAGAAGTGGGACATCGGGGACATTATCGGAGCCACTGGTACATTAATGAAGACCAACAAGGGCGAATTAAGTGTGCATGTCGATTCCATTCAGTTACTGACAAAATCACTGCAGCCGTTGCCTGAAAAATACCATGGTTTGACCGATCAGGAATTACGCTATCGGCAGCGTTATGTCGACCTGATAATGAACGAGCAAACAAGACACACGTTCAGGATTAGATCCCGTGTTATCGAATTTATTCGTCGTTATCTGATCGAAGAAGACTACATTGAAGTGGAAACGCCGATGATGCATGTGATTCCCGGTGGCGCCAGGGCCAGACCGTTTATGACGCATCATAATACCCTGGATATGGAGCTGTTCCTGCGAATAGCGCCTGAGCTGTATCTAAAACGCCTGGTGGTAGGTGGTTTTGAAAAAGTGTTTGAGATAAATCGCAGTTTTCGAAATGAAGGTTTATCACCACGGCATAACCCTGAATTCACCATGCTCGAGTTTTACCAGGCCTATGCCAGTTATGAAGACCTGATGGATTTGACGGAAGACATGTTGCGCAAGCTGACCAGCGATTTAACCGGCAGCAACCAGGTTGAATACCAGGGCGAAAGCTATGATTTCGGCAAAAAATTTGAACGGATGACCGTCTTTGATTCTATTTTAAAATTTAATCCCTCTGTGTCAGCTGAAGACCTCAGGGATATTGAGAAAGTGCGCAGTATTGCAGAAGGACTGGATATCCTGGTTGATGGCACATTTGGGCTCGGCAAATTGCAACTCGAAATTTTCGAAACTACAGTGGAGTCAAATCTGCTTGAACCAACCTTTATTACGCATTATCCGACAGAAGTTTCGCCTCTGGCACGCATGAATGATGATGATCCCTTTGTCACGGATCGTTTTGAGCTCATTATCGGTGGCCGGGAGATCGCTAATGGCTTTTCTGAATTGAATGATCCTGAAGACCAGGCAGAGCGCTTTCGCAAGCAGGTTGAGGATAAGGATGCCGGCGATCAGGAAGCCATGCATTATGATGCAGACTATATCACTGCACTCGAGTATGGCATGCCGCCAACAGCGGGTGAGGGAATAGGTATAGACAGACTGGTCATGTTATTGACTGACTCACCTACCATACGGGACGTCATCCTGTTTCCGCATATGCGCTCAAAGTCCTGAATAATGACACCTGACGAGTAAGCAATGGCTTCAATTGCCAATGAAGAAGAACTCGTAAAAGGCATTAAGGAAGGCGATGCCGCCACCATCAATGCATTCGTTACCGGTTATTGGCAGGAATTGAATTTTCTGGCGCGCAGGATACTTAACGATCATTCCTATGCCAATGATGTTGTCCAGGAAGGACTGTTGAAAGCGATAAATAATATTGATAAATACGAAGGAAGGGGAAATTTCCGCGCCTGGCTACGAAAGATTGTAACCAATCAGTCTCTTATGGCATTAAGGAAGCAGAGTTCCCGAAAAGAGGACTCGCTTGATAATTTTATGCTTGAGTTCGATGATTCTGGCCATTACTTAAGAGCTAACGATACAGCGCCGGCCAGTCTGGAAGCACTTGAGGAATCGAGGCAGGCAAGGGAGCAGGTACGGAAGGCGATCGATCAATTGCCTGATAAGTACCGAATTACAATAATACTCCGTGATATCGAAGGGTATACGGGTAAAGAAGTAGCAGAGATGACCGATACAACTGAAAAGAATGTCAAAGTGCGTTTGCACAGGGCGCGATTGGCATTGAGAAATATTCTGGAACCAGTCTTAAACGGGGCAAGTTAATGAGCACAGAGACACAGTCAATACCAACCAGCATCATGCTGACCTGCCAGCAGGTTGAAAACTTCATGATGGCATTCCTGGATGGTGAGCTTGGCCTCATGACCAGTCTGCGCTTCAGGTTTCACATTATGATGTGCTCTGACTGTGGCAAGTATCTGCAAACCTATAAAAATTCAGTCGCAATGGAAAAACGTATCTTTGAAAACCCGGAAGATGAGGCCATTGGCCACGTTCCTGAAGAAATCATCAATGCGATACTGCAAGTTACAGCAAAAAAATAGCGGGATTCATCTATTCTTAATACTTCCCCTGTAACCTTTGTAAATCTCCTCGCATCTATATAAGCAAGCAATCCGGATGAGTAGCTGAATCAGTGGTTCGTCCGTAATTTGTTGTTTTAATTAAATAAAACTTTTAGATGAACATGATGTCCATGTATAAGTGGAGACAGATTTGTAAGATTCACAGGTTAAGTGGATTACATATTTTAAATTTCTTCATGGAACATCAAAATCAACTCAATAACCTCCAGGAGGCTTGAAGATGTCAGACAAAAATAAACTTAACCCGTTATCTATTGCTCTGGGTACCAGTTTTGCAATTACGCTTGCTGCCAGCCCAGTAGCTAATGCTGCAGAAAATCCATTTACTGCAACCGAGTTCAGCAATGGTTACATGGTTGCTGCGGGTCACGGCGAAGGAGGTTGTGGCGAAGGCAAATGTGGTGATAAGGGTGACGAAGGTAAATGTGGTGAAGGCAAGTGCGGTGAAGGTAAGAAGGAAGAAGGCAAGTGCGGTGAAGGCAAATGTGGTGACAAAGGCGACAAAGGTGGCGAAGGTAAATGCGGCGAAGGTAAGTGCGGCCACTAATCAATGCTTGATGGAAATTAAGCATGACTTCCTCCTACCCCGTACAGGGATCCGGATTGGGTCTGCGGCGAGCCTTTACCGGCTCGCTCGCAGAATCCATCCCTGATGAAATTGATTTTCTTGAAGTTGCCCCTGAAAACTGGATCGATGTCGGTGGCAAGTTCGGACGTCAATTTGACAGAATAGCAGATCAAAAACCGATCGTTTGCCACGGCCTGTCACTTAACATAGGCGGACCTGCACCTCTCGATGAAGCTTTCCTGCAAAAGGTAAAGCAGTTTCTCGAGATCTATCAAATTTCGATATACAGTGAGCATTTAACCTACTGTGCTGATTCAGGACATCTTTATGATCTGATGCCGATTCCTTTTACCGAAGAAGCGGTTAATTATGTGAGTGATCGAATTATGCGCGTACAGGATATCCTGGGACAGCGCATTGCCATGGAAAACGCTTCGTATTACGCGTCACCTGGTAAAGAAATGGAAGAGATTGAATTTATAAATTCTGTGATCAAGCAGTCCGATTGTTATCTGCACATAGATATCAATAATATTTACGTCAACAGTATTAACCACGCCTACAACGCGGAGACTTTCATGAAGGCGCTTCCCGGCGAGCGAATTGCCTATGCGCATATTGCCGGACATTACGTTGAAGCTGAAGATATCCGGATTGATACGCATGGTGCTGATGTTATCGATCCCGTTTGGGATTTACTCGACAAGGCCTACCAGCATTTTGGCGTGTTTCCGACCTTACTTGAGCGTGACTTTAATATCCCGCCTCTTGAAGAACTGATCGAGGAGGTGAAAACGATTAGAAATTATCAGGCAAAACATACACAACTGGCGAATGAACTCAGACAACAGCAAAAATAAATCTTTTCAGGATGTACAACATGTGTTTACTCAACACATGCGTGATCCTGAAGTGAACCCTATGCCCGAGGGCATAGAGGGAAGACGTATAAAGATTTATAGTGACCTGATATACAACAATATCCAATCCTTTATTGCCAATAGCTTTCCCGTTATCAGGTTGCTATTAAATGACGATCAGTGGCATAAATTATTGCGTGACTATGTTAAGCATCATCAGTCGCAGACTCCTTTTTTTCCAAAAATGCCGCAGGAATTCCTCAAATATCTTGAAAGTGAATGTAATGATATTCCTGAAGCCTATCCATTCATTCCGGAACTGGCTCACTATGAATGGATAGAAACCTCTGTGTCTCTGGACACACGCGAACTAGATACCAGCAATATAAATCCGGAGGGCGATCTGCTAGAAGGCATTCCAGTACTTAATCAGCTGGCTGTGCTCCTGAAGTATGAATGGCCAGTCCACCAGATTGGACCTGAATTTATTCCTGTAGAAAAACCTGAAGAAGCGACTTACATTGTCGTTTATAGAAAGCCAAACGACGAGGTGGCTTTTATGGCATTGAACAGCGTTTCAGCGAGACTGATACAAAAGATTCAGGACAAGAACGGATTATCGGGTAGTGAAATATTGGGTGATATCAGCATTGAGATGCAGCATCCCAACCCGGATGTTGTTATACAAGGCGGTCTGGAAATCATGACGGATATGAGAAATAAATCTATTTTACTTGGTGTTATATAGTTCTGAAAAAACTAAAAAATATAATATTCAACTCGATTAAGGTGCAAACATGATCAGTATTGTGAGTTTCGCAAATACAATTAATACGCTATTTGAAAATATTCGTAAACCTTTCGACTTTACCGCTTCTTTATTAATTCGTATCTTTCTTGCTCCAATATTCATCAAAGCAGGTTATGGTAAATTACAGCTTGGCGCGGAGAACGTCGGTTTTTTTGAACGCTTTACTGCCGATCCGAATGTCGTTGCCTGGTTCGGTAATCCGGATTGGGGTCTCGGTCTGCCTGCGCCGGAGTTTATGGCATTTATGGCAGGCTGGACGGAATTTCTTGGTGGCTGGTTTTTATTGTTTGGAATTTTGACCCGTTATATAGCGATACCCCTGATGTTTACCATGATTGTCGCGGCAGTCACGGCCCATTGGAGTCAGGGCTGGCATGCTTTACCTGAAAGTAAACTGACGGTGCCATGGGAATGGAATACGGAAGCCATCGTGGAGGCCAATAAACGCAAGGAACTGGCAGTTGAAATTCTCAAAGAGCATTCCAACTATAATTGGATTACCGAGTATGGGAGTATTACTATCCTCAAAAACGGGATTGAATTTGCAGCAACCTATTTCATTATGCTGCTTGCATTGCTTTTCCTGGGAGGAGGTAAATACCTGAGTGTTGATTACTGGTTGGCCAGGAAATTTGCCTTGCAGTAACTCAGGCTAATGTTTGTTGTTTAATTGCTTTGGTTTCTCAATAGCATAGCCCTGTATGTAGTCTGTGCCGATCTCGTATAACTGCTCGATCATTTTCTTGTCATCAAGACATTTAACTATAGTCTGGGCACCAATCATATGACTGATGTTGTTAATAGATTCAAGTAAGGAATAGTTAAAGTCTGATTCTTCGTTTATTCTGCTGAATTGTCTTGCATCCAGTTTGACGAAATCCAGGTTCAATTCGCGTACCGTATTGATAGTCTCAGGGTTATAGTTGAAATCATCGAGAGCAACCTTGCAACCAAGCTGTTTTATAACAGTTACAAAACGCTTTAGTAAATTGATGTTCCCGTAAAAACAACGTTCATTGATTTCAAGACAAATCTTACCGGCTTCAACTTCATAGTCTTCGATCAGCTGTTTAACGTAATCAGCAAATTTGTCATTGAATATCGACTGTTGGGATATGTTCACATTGATTATGCTGGCTTTTTTGAAAACAGGATTACCATAGGCAATCATCTCCATCACCAGTTTTAATACCCATTTATCAATCGATGCAAGCAGATGGTAGGCCTCCGCTGTCTGGATAAAATTATCGGCAGATACTGTGTTGCCGGATTCATTTGGCATACGCAACAAAACTTCATAAATAAGAGTGTCGTTTAGATCATCTAGCGGCATGATTCGCTGTGTGTAGACTTTAAAGCTTTCCTGTTCAAGATTTTGCTGTAACTGTGAGAGTAATTTTAGCTGCCCGGTGAAATGAGGGTTTTCATCGGTTTCAAAGCTATAGCTTTGTATGATATTACCTCCGGCACTCTTTGCCTTATTACAGGCAATTTCAACGCAGCGGTATATCTTGCTGATGTCATCCGTTGTAGAAGGAGTCATTTCGACAATCCCAATACTGGCGGAAACTGAGAAATATTTGTCCTGCCATTCAAACTTGATCTTGTTAATTTCCTCGCGAAATATCTCGGCAATCAACTGGGCTTTTTCAAGTGAACAGCTGTGCATAATGACCGCAAACTCATCATTTGAAAGTCTTGCCAGCGTATCTGTATCACGTATCAGTGTTCTTAATCGGTTCCCGATCTTTTTTAACAGTTCGTCGCCGGCATCATTGCCACAGCTGTCATTTATAAGGCGGAATCTATCGAGATCAATCAGACATAAAGCATGCTCATGCTCTCGATCTTCATTATTGGCAAGCAGTTTTACCAGTCTCTGATTAAATTCATTGCGATTAATCAGCCCGGTCAGTCCATCATGTCGATCCTGCCATACCAGCGTTTTCTCCATTTTGCGTTTTTCGGTAGTGTCTCTGAATACCATTACCGTGCCATTCACTGCTCCGGATTCGGTTAATATTGGTGTTACGCTATAGTCGATTCCATATTCAAGCCCATCGCGCCTGAGTAACAGGATGTTTTGATCACCATGCAATGCAGATTTATTTTCCAGGCATTTTCCTACCGGGTCGGGAAGTTCAACCCGACTGTTTTCGTCAACAAGGTTTATGATTGAGGTTATGGGTTTGCCCACCAGTTCTTTTTTCAGATAGCCGGAATAGACTTCCGCTACCGGGTTGCTATAGGTGATCCTGCCGCGACTGTCTGTTGCAATTACAGCTTCACCAATAGCCTGCAGGGTGATTTCTGCCTGTTCCTTTTGTCGTTGTGCAGAGTCTGAATATTTTCCAAGCTCATACATATCTTTCTTTAATTTGATGTTGTCGGTATTTTTTTCCTCGAGCATTATGCGCAATTTATTAGCCTGTTCATTAACCTGCGCAGCCAGGGAAAAAGCTTCGAGTAATGCTTTCGAATAGTAACTACCGACAATAATCAGCATGCAGTAGGTAACAGTTAACAGGCCGGCGATAGGATAGCCGGACTCAGGTGGCAGACTGTAAATCCAGAAGACGCTTGGAAAGATAAAGGTAGAAATATAAATAATATATGCCGGCAAAAAAACAGATAGTACAGGTAAGAAAGAAACAGCTAGCGTAGCCATAATCAGCAGCATTACTGTTTGCACAAAACTGTCTACCAGAGGCAAAAACATTAAATAACCAACACTGAAAGTCAGGGCTGTCAATCCGATCATGAAAGTATGATAGATAGCCCATTGGTTATTAACATGTAGTGACTGTCTGTGTTTGTTAAATTCCTTGATAAGTAGTGTATGGGTAAAACAGGTGGTGACAACAAAAGCAAGCCAGGGGACATATAAATAATCAGGCGTATGTGGCATTACAAACCAGCATATTAATAGCGCTGAAATAAGGTTCAGAATTACACCTATTGGAGCCTGTTTGTACAGGTAGTGTAAATCCTGATTCTTACTGATTAATGTTTTGCCTAGCGGTTGCTCAATACGAGTCTGCTGTTTAACTTTTGCTGGAGTATTGGAACCTATATCCAGCTCGTTTATATTAGTTGCTAATGCCATATCCCATACTCCGAGTCTTTCGTGATGGATGATTTACCGTGACTTTTTTTATTTCTTTAGAGAATACAACTATTTAAACCAGAGCATTTGTGATAACTATCACATAGCTGTCAATAAAGCGGATGGTGTTTGTGATAACAATCACAAAAGAAAGAGGAGAAACTAAAAGTTAAAGAACAGCCAGCACAGTCACTTATAATTATGACTGTGCCGGATTTATTTGTTTTTTGCCTGAATTTTCAATCGCAATGCATTCAGTTTGATAAAACCTTCCGCATCTTTCTGATCATAACTACCGGCATCATCTTCAAATGTGGCTATCATTTCATCGAACAGGCTGTTGCTATCTGATTTGCGACCGGTGACAGATATAGAACCTTTAAATAGTTTTAGTCTGACTGTGCCGTTTACGTTCGCCTGCGTGCTGTCTATGAGTGCCTGCATGGCCAATCGTTCCGGACTCCACCAGTAACCGTTATAGATCAATGTGGCATAGCGCGGCATGAGTTCATCTTTCAGATGCATGACCTCGCGATCCAGGGTCAGGGATTCAATAGCGCGATGCGCTTTAAGCAGGATGCTGCCACCGGGTGTTTCATAGCAACCCCTGGATTTCATACCGACGTAGCGATTCTCAACAATATCATCACGACCGATACCGTGTTTGCCACCAAGTGTATTCAGTTCGGCCAGTAAAGCGGCAGCCGTTAATTTATTACCATTGATAGCAACCGGGTCACCCTGTTTAAATTCAATTTCGATACTTTCAGACGAGTCAGGTGCCTGCTCAGGTGCAACTGTCCAGCGCCACATCGATTCTTCCGGCTCACACCATGGATCTTCAAGTTGTCCGCCTTCATAAGAGATATGCATTAGATTGGCATCCATCGAGTAGGGTGAGCCGCCCTTGCGTTTCGCTTCAATAGGAATACTGTTTTTCTCGGCATATTCGAGCAGTTTTTCCCGCGATGTCAGATCCCATTCACGCCATGGAGCGATCACCTTGATATCCGGTTTCAGCGCATAAGCGCCAAGTTCGAAACGTACCTGGTCGTTGCCTTTGCCCGTCGCACCGTGTGAGATGGCATCAGCCCCGGTCTCAACAGCAATTTCGACCAGTCTTTTTGCTATAAGAGGGCGAGCGATTGAAGTACCCAGCAGGTATTCACCTTCATAGATGGTATTGGCACGAAACATGGGGAAGACATACTCAGATACAAACTCTTCAGTCAGGTCTTCGATGTAGATTTCCTTGACGCCAAGTTGCTCGGCTTTTGCGCGTGCCGGCTCGACTTCCTCGCCCTGACCAATATCCGCGGTAAAGGTCACAACCTCACAGCCATAGGTCTCTTTTAACCAGGTCAGGATTACTGATGTATCAAGCCCGCCCGAGTAGGCCAATACGACTTTTTTAATTTCTGAAGATGACATGTTTTCTGCTGTCCGGAAAAGCCGGTTATTCTAACCGTTTACTTGTATTCAGTGAAGAACAAAGAAGTATCAAATATATTGAATAAACGATTGCACCTTATCAATAAACTCGTTCGGCTTATCCGCATGCAACCAGTGGCCGGCATCGTCGATCATATTGATTTCAGCGGCGGGAAAGTGATGAAAGATTGCCGTGTTATGTATGCTGCGGACATAGGAGGAGTTTGCGCCGCCGATAAACAGTGCCGGTAAACGTGTTGAGTGATGTTTCAGCTCTGACGGAAATTGCCCCAATTCCGGCAAACTGTTTGTAATTTGTTGCAGGTTGATACGCCATTGAAAACCCTCGTTGGTTCTTACCAGGTTTTGCATGATGAAACGCACCAGGTTTGCACTGTCCAACTGTTCTGCCAATATCGATTCAGCCTCCGCACGGGTTTTAATATTTGCCAGTGACAGGTTCCGCATGGCAGTAATCAGGTCCTCAAAATCATGTTCATAAGTGACCGGTGCTATATCTGCCACAACCATCCCGCCCAGTGTTTCCGGTTTCATTAAGGCCATCGCCATGGCCACCTTGCCGCCCATGCTATGGCCCAACACGATGGGATCAATCAGCTTCAGTTGATCAACCAGTTTGCAGATATCAGTTGCCATATCCTGATATGTCATGCTGTCAGCGTGCGGTGACTGGCCATGATTTCTGAGGTCAGGCGTTATCACGAGGTGTGTCTCGGATAAGGCGCGGGCAATGCCTTGCCAGTTGCGCGCAGAACCAAACAGGCCATGCAGGATAATCAGCGGGCGACCTTCTCCAAATCTCTTGTAATTCAACTGCATTTTATTTTAGTGGAACGAAAGATGTGAATTTAACTAAACAACTTATCAAAGTCAGTGAATCTCTGAACGCGATGGTAAAAAAGTTAAAAGCCGATAGCTAACGCTTTGGCATGTAAAGATCAGTAATGGTGCCGCTAAATGCTTCGGCAGCCATAGCCACCGTCTCTGAAAGAGTTGGATGGGGATGTATCGTTAAACCAATATCCTCAGCGTCACAGCCCATTTCGATGGAAAGCGCACATTCCGCTATAAGGTCTCCCGCATTCGGGCCGACTATGGCTGCGCCAACCAGTCGTTGCGTTTCTTTATCAAACAGTAACTTGGTCAGGCCTTCATCACGGCCAATAGCCAGCGAACGGCCACTGGCCGCCCAGGGGAAGACCCCTTTCTCATAAGCGATACCCTGTTCTTTTGCCTGTGTCTCGGTTAAGCCGACCCAGGCAATTTCTGGATCGGTATAAGCCACAGACGGTATAACGCGGTTTTCAAACTCAGCCTTGTGTCCGGCAATCACTTCAGCCGCCAGTTTGCCTTCGTGGGTGGCCTTGTGCGCCAGCATGGGTTGTCCAACGATATCGCCTATGGCAAAGATATTCGGGATATTGGTGCGCTGTTGGTTATCCACCGGAATAAAGCCGCGCTCATCGACAAAAACGCCGGCAGTTTCTGCACCCAGTTTTTTCCCGTTGGGTTGTCTTCCAATAGAGACCAGAATCGCGTCAAACCGGTCATTCTTCGGTGCCTTCTTACCATCAAACGTAACGCTCAATCCGTCTTTACCAGCTTTCACTTCTGTAACGGCAGTGCCCAGATAAATATTTTCATAGATGTCCTGTATTCGTTTTTGCAGAGGACGAACAATATCCTTGTCGCAACCTGCGATCAGTGTGTCGAGCATCTCAACGACGGTAATCTTACTGCCCATAGCCGCATAAACGGTAGCCATCTCCAGGCCAATAATACCGCCACCGATAACAAGCATTCTTTCCGGTATCTTCTCGAGCAATAGCGCATCTGTTGAATCCATGATGCGCGGATCATCCGGTAGGCCCGGTAATTTTGTGGCCTGGGAACCGGCAGCGATAATGGCGTGTTTAAACCCCACTGTTTTTTTCTGGCCGTCCTGTTCTACCTGCAGTGAGTTCGCCGAGGTAATAGAGGCTGTGCCTTCTATTACAGTGACTTGACGTTGTTTTGCCATGGCCTTCAGGCCTGAAGTCAGTTTATTGATAATTGATTCAGTCCAGTCTCGCACGGGTTTTGGCTCTGGTGGATGCAGCTCGCCAAGGCTCATGCCATGCTGGTTAAGTGCTTCGACTTCATCGATAACCTTGCCGATATGCAACAATGCTTTCGAGGGTATACAGCCGACATTCAGGCATACGCCGCCCAGGCTCGGGTACCTCTCAATCAATACGGTTTTTAGACCCAGATCGGCTGCTCGAAATGCGGCTGTATAGCCACCCGGCCCGGCGCCAATGACAACAACATCGGCATCATCATTATTCGTGTCAGAGTTGTTATCAGTTTGACTGCTTGGTTGCTGTTTTTTTACTTGCTCAGATGTGCTTTTTTCTGTTTGTTCCAGCGTCAGGATCAGGTCACCTTCCGCAACTTTCTGTCCTGTTTTGACTGCAATGTCTTTGACTGTTCCAGTTGCAGGCGAGGGGATGTCCATCGTTGCCTTGTCACTCTCAAGAGTGATCAGCGATTGTTCATTTTCGATACTGTCGCCGGGAGAGACAAGGATATCAATGATTTCGACTGAATCGAATTCACCAATATCAGGAACCTTTATCTCTGTGCTCAATATGGACTCCAAATAGCTAAAGCAAAATTTGTCGTATATCGTTAAGGACCGTCGCCAGGAAACTGGTAAATTGTGCGCCGGCAACGCCGTCTATTACTCGGTGGTCGTAGGATAGGGCAAAAGGCATTATCAGCCGGGGTACAAGTTCACCATCAATGTAGACCGGTTTCAATTGCGCACGGGATACACCAAGGATAGCGACTTCAGGCATATTGATAATCGGTGTGAAATGCTGGCCACCAATACCACCAAGGCTGGAAATCGTAAAACAGCCGCCTTGTATGTCTTTCGGTGATATTTTTCCTTGTCGGGCTTTTTCACTGAGTTCGGAAATCTCGAGTGCGATATCAAACAGGCCTTTCTTGTCTGCGTCTTTCACTACAGGTACGACCAGCCCATCATCAGTGTTAACAGCCACGCCGATATGAAAGTATTTCTTTAACACGATACTTTCACCATCCGCCGCCAGCGATGAATTAAATTCCGGGTACTGTTGTAAGACATCGACAACCGCCTTAACCAGAAACGCAATCAGTGTCAGCTTCACGCCTTGTTTTTTTGCAGAATCGATCATGGACTTCCTGAATTCTTCCAGGTCTGTAATATCGGCTTCATCAAACTGCGTAACATGCGGAACCGTAATCCAACTGCGATGCAGACTTTGTCCACCGAGTCGCTTGATTCGACTTAACGGTTTGGATTCGACTTCACCAAATCTGGAAAAATCGACCGGCGGTATCTCAGGCAGGGCAAAACCGCCAGCCGAAGACAGTTTGTTGCTGGTCATAACGCTTTTAGTAAAAGATTTAACGTCTTCTCTGAGTATGCGTCCCTTGCGGCCGGAGCCATAGACCAGTCCGAGGTCTACTCCCAGTTCGCGTGCAAACCGTCTAACAGAGGGACTGGCATGTGCCTTGGAAGAGTGGCTTTGGCCAACGCGTTCACTGGTATCGACAATTTGCGGGGCCTGGCGTGGTGCAGGTGGGTCATTCACAACAGGTTTTTGTTGTGTTTCAGGCTCATTACGTACCGTTTCTTTAGTTCTTGCTTCCTCTGCAGCAGTGACATCACCAGCACTGACAATAACGGCAACAGGATCACCTGTTTTTACTTTGTCGCCCACGCTAACCTTGATCTCTTTAATCTCGCCAGCAGAAGGCGAGGGGATATCCATCGTCGCCTTGTCACTCTCAAGAGTGAGTAAGGTATCTTCGGATTGAACATGGTCGCCGACGTTGACAGCAATCTCGATAATCTCAACGGCATCAAAATCGCCGATATCGGGCAGTAGGATGTCTTGTTCGTTGCTCACGGCGATACTCTAGGTTATACCGTTTTAGGATCGGGTTTATCGGGATCAATATTGTATTTACTGATCGCCTCACTCACTTTGTCTGCTGCTATAGTGCCCTCGTCTGCCAGGGCCTTGAGAGCCGCTATGGCGACAAAGTAGCGATCCACTTCAAAGAAATACCTGAGCTTTTCGCGTGAATCACTGCGACCAAAACCATCGGTGCCGAGCACCACATATCGACCGGGTATAAAGTCGCGGATCTGATCGGCGTAGGTTTTCATGTAGTCCGTAGCGGCAATAGCAGGCAGTGATGCATCAGCGAGTTGAGATTCTACATAAGTCGTTTTTTGTTTCTCTTCCGGGTGCAGCATATTCCAGCGTGTTGTCGCAAGGCCTTCGCGACGCAATTCATTAAAACTGGTCACGCTCCAGACATTGGCTTTAATCTTGAAGTCCTTTTGCAGCAACTCGGCGGCAGCGATCACTTCACGCAATATCGTGCCACTGCCCAATAATTGCACCTGTGCTTTGCCCCTGGCAGGTTTCCTGAACAGGTACATGCCCTTGATAATGCCTTCCTCAGCACCTTCAGGCATAGGCGGATGCACATAGTTTTCATTCATCACGGATATGTAATAGTAGATATCCTCATGCTTCTGATACATGCGCTGCATACCGTCGTGGATGATGACCGTCAGTTCATAGGCAAAGGTCGGGTCATAGCTAATACAGTTGGGTATCGTCGAGGCAAGCAGATGTGAATGACCGTCCTGATGCTGCAGACCTTCACCGTTAAGGGTAGTGCGACCGGCCGTGCCGCCAAGCAGGAAACCGCGTGCGCGCATATCGCCTGC
>CAJIBF010000131.1_pt1 | contig 23457 bp, 20 predicted proteins | sample 9199291 | NCBI WGS metagenome assembly CAJIBF01 (sample SAMEA7708293, study PRJEB35096) | sediment metagenome | biome: marine neritic benthic zone biome [ENVO:01000025]; feature: sediment [ENVO:00002007]; material: shallow marine sediment [ENVO:03000034] sea grass bed [ENVO_01000059] ...
CCTTTCGTTACCCACGTAGTAAACGAAAAACTCGTTCCCAGTAATAGTATTGCCCTCGCCGGCGCATCTGAATTTGGAATGCCGCTGGTAGATATTGATTTACTCGAAATCGACCCGGATATCATCAAGCTGGTAAAAGAAGACCTCATCAAGAAACATCATGCCCTGCCTATTTTCAAGCGCGGCAAGCGACTGGCCGTTGCAGTATCAGATCCAACCAATATCCAGGCGCTGGACGAAATGAAGTTCGCCACAAGCCTGAATACCGATGCGATTGTCGTCGAGGAGGATAAGCTGACCAAAGCCATTGATAAGGCAATAGAGGCGGCTGACGGTGGTCTCGGTGATATGGATGACGACGATTTTGAAGACCTTGATGATCTGGAAGTCGCTGATGAATCGGGGCCTCAGGACGATGATGATTCTGACGTTGACGATGCGCCGGTTGTCCGCTTCGTCAATAAGGTATTACTGGATGCGATAAAGAAAGGGGCATCTGACCTGCATTTCGAGCCCTATGAAAAAGTCTATCGCGTCAGATTTCGTATTGATGGTGTTTTGCAGGAAGTAGCAAAACCGCCGATGAGTCTTTCCAACAAGATTGCCGCACGTATCAAGGTTATGTCGAGACTGGACGTCTCAGAGCGACGCGTACCGCAGGATGGTCGTATTAAGCTCAAGCTCTCAAAGACAAAATCTATCGATTTTCGTGTCAACACCTGTCCGACCCTGTTTGGCGAAAAGACCGTAATGCGTATCCTCAACTCAGACGCAGCCGCCTTGCAGATCGACCAGCTTGGTTATGAAGACTTTCAGAAGGAATTATTTCTGGAAAATTTGCAAAAACCCTATGGTATGTTCCTGGTAACAGGTCCTACCGGTAGTGGTAAAACCGTCTCGCTCTATACCGGCATTAATATCCTGAATCAGGTCGATATTAATATCTCGACGGCTGAAGACCCGGTGGAAATCAATTTAATGGGTGTCAATCAGGTGCAGGTCGATGAAAAGACCGGTATGACATTTGAAAAGGCACTGAAAGCATTCTTGCGCCAGGATCCGGACATCATCCTTGTTGGTGAGATTCGCGATCTCGGAACCGCATCCATCGCTGTTAAAGCGGCGCAAACAGGCCATATGGTAATGTCTACCTTGCATACCAATGATGGTCCGCAAACACTGACCCGACTTCAGGATATGGGTATCCAGGCTTTCGCGGTAGCAACGAGTATCAACCTGATCACGGCCCAGCGACTCTGTCGTCGACTCAACTCGAATAACCGTGTTCCGATTGAAATGCCGGTAGAAGCGCTAAAGGATGAAGGATTCACTGATGAAATGATTGAAAAAGGAATAACACTTTTTGAACCCGGCGAAGAGAGTGAAGACAATCCTGGTTACAAGGGTCGTGCCGGTATCTACCAGGTAATGAATATCTCGGACGCAATGAAGCGATTGATTATTGAAGGCGCAAATGCCGTACAGCTGGCAGATCAGGCCGCTGCAGAGGGGATATGGGATATACGGACCAGCGGACTGTCTAAAGTGGCCAGTGGCGTTACCAGTCTGACTGAAGTTAATCGAGTAACCGTTGAGTAAAAACTATGGCTGAAGCACAAAAAGCAGACATGTTTGTCTGGGAAGGGACCGATAAATCGGGCAAGCGTGTCAAAGGTGAAATGAGTGGCCAGAGCGAGGCTTTGGTAAAAGCTGTCTTAAGAAGACAGGGTGTTAACCCGCTTAAGTGCAAGAAAAAGCCCAAACCGCTGTTTGGTGGTGGTAGCAAGGGTAAAGTCACGCCGAAAGACATTACCGTATTCAGCCGACAGCTCGCAACAATGATGTCATCGGGTGTACCGCTGGTACAGGCCTTTGAAATCGTGGGCCGTGGTCATGAGAATCCGGCCATGCAGGAACTCATACTGGGCGTCAAGGCCGATGTTGAGGCCGGCAACAATCTTACGGATGCCTTGAAAAAACGACCGCTGCAATTTAACGCACTTTACTGCAACCTCGTTGAAGCTGGAGAGCATGCGGGTATTCTGGAAGGCATCCTGCATAAGATTGCGATGTATATGGAAAAAACAGAGGCGTTGAAATCGAAAATCAAGTCCGCCCTGTTTTATCCTGCCGCGGTAATCGTTGCGGCAGTTATCGTTGTTTCTATTCTGATGATCTTTGTGATTCCGCAGTTTACGGAATTGTTCAGCTCATTTGGTGCCGATCTGCCGGCATTGACCCAGTTTCTGATTGATTGTTCCAACTTTTTTGTCGCCTACTGGTTTTATATATTTGTCGCGCTAGGCGGCACGGTGTTTGGCGCATTGGAACTCAAGAAACGCTCGCTTGCGGTACAGCAGTTGCTGGACCGTTTGAGTTTAAAAATTCCTGTCATCGGTGAAATTCTTTATAAGTCAGCAATTGCCCGTTTTGCCAGAACCCTGGAAACAATGTTTGCGGCTGGTACACCACTGGTAGAAGCCATGAACTCAGTTGCCGGTGCCTGCGGTAATATCGTCTTTTACGAAGCCGTTATGAAAATGAAAGATGAAGTCTCAACCGGTAGCCAGTTGCAGGCATGCATGCGTGAATCTGGCTTGTTTCCCAACATGGTAGTGCAAATGGTTGCAATTGGTGAGGAATCGGGTGCGATCGATACGATGCTCGGTAAAGTTGCCGACTGGTATGAGCAGGAAGTGGACGATGCGGTCGAAGCGTTGACCAGTCTGCTGGAGCCAATGATCATGGCATTCCTGGGTGTCGTTATCGGCGGCATTGTAATTGGTATGTATCTCCCTATTTTCAAAATGGGTGCAGTTGTATAAGAAAAAATCTGACTGACCTGTCTTTGACAGGTTGCCCGATTTGAAAACCACTTCGCTTTTCAGGGCTGCTCCGTGTCAATAATTACTGAACTCTTTATACTCTATCCAGTTGTATATCTCAGTACTATCTTTGTACTGGGACTGCTTATCGGCAGTTTTCTTAATGTTGTGATTCTACGCTTGCCGGTGATGATGCAACGTGACTGGAAAGAACAGTGTTGTGAACTACTGGAACTTGAACAGGATAATACAGCTGGACAGCAAACATTTAATCTTGTTACTCCTCGCTCGCGTTGCCCTCATTGCCAACACAAGATTACCGCGCTCGAAAACATACCGGTAATTAGCTACCTTTTTCTTAGGGGTCGGTGCAAGGGATGTGGCCAGTCAATCGCAATACGCTATCCATTAATCGAATTGCTCACGGCAATCACATCACTAGTGGTTGCCTTCTATTTCGGTGTCAGTATTCAGGCTTTTTTTGCGCTTATACTAACCTGGGCGCTGATCGCGCTAAGTATGATTGATTTCGACCATCAACTGTTACCTGATGATATTACCCTGCCCTTTCTCTGGCTTGGTATCGGTTTGAATTTTTTTGGTGTCTTCACAACCTTACAGGCTAGCGTAATGGGAGCATTTTTCGGCTATGGCTCACTGTGGCTCGTCTGTCTGGTATTTAAACTGGTCACAGGGAAACAAGGTATGGGACACGGTGATTTCAAATTACTTGGAATGCTGGGTGCCTGGTTTGGCTGGCAAGTGCTACCTCTGGTGATAGTGCTTTCTTCACTGGTAGGTGCGATCATCGGCATATCCATGATTATTTTCAAATCACATGACAGATCTGTCCCTATCCCTTTTGGACCTTATCTGGCTATTGCCGGCTGGGTCACCATGCTATGGGGACCGTACATGCTGTCTGCCTATCTGAACCTCATGCTATAGGCATGTCCGGGCCATACACGGTTGCCCTGACGGGCGGAATTGGTAGCGGTAAATCGACGGTGGCTGACATCTTTGCCGATCTGGGTGTACCTGTCATCGACTCTGACATCATCGCAAGAGAGATAGTGGAACCGGGCAAACCGGCATACAATGAAATATTAGAAGTATTTGGATGTGCGATTCTGGATGATAATAGAAAACTGGACAGGCAAAAGCTTGCTGATATCGTTTTCAAAGATAAATCAAAAAAAAATACCCTTGAAAACATACTACATCCAGAGGTCTATGACGAAATTGACAGGCAAATTACAGCAATTAACTTTCCATATTGTATTGTTGTGATACCTTTGTTGGTGGAAACGGAATCAACGAATCGCTATAGCAGAGTGTTGCTGGTTGATGTACCCGAAAGTGTTCAGCTGCAACGAACAACCAGGAGGGATAACAGAAGCCTGGAGATGATAGAAAAAATTATCGCCAGTCAGGCTGGCAGGGAACAGCGCCAGCGACATGCAAACGATACGATAGATAACACTGAATCGTTAAAACAATTACAACAGAGTGTAATGAAATTACATGAAAAATATCTGCGCTTAAGTACCGAAAAATAGATTATTACGATTGCTGACTTTAAATATAAAAAAACGTGCAAGATAAAATCATATATGAACAACCATTAAATGAGAGAGTCAGGAATCTTTTGCGTCTTGAGCATCTGTTTGGCCTAATCGATGCAAGTTACGATGATTTATCAATCTGGCACTGTCGGAACATCCTTGAATCTTTACTTGAGATAATTGATTTACTATCCAGATCAGATCTTAAGACTGAATTAATTAAGGAACTGGAAAAGCATTTTAATATGCTTAATTCCCTGAAAGATAATCCGGCAGTTGATCAACATCGACTCAAGGCAATAAATGAAAAAATATCTGGCCTACTGGAGCAGTTGAGAGACAGCAGCTATCAGCCAGGTAACGAACTTAAACATGATGAACTGGTAACCAGTGTCAAGCAGAGAATCAGCATCCCTGGCGGAACATGTAATTTTGATCTGCCGCGTTTTCATTTCTGGTTAAATCAATCTTTCAATACAAGAAAACAGGACTTAACAAACTGGTCCAACGATCTTGAACCCATAAAAAACGCATCGCTATTAACGCTGGACATGATTAGAAACAGCTCTAATCCGACAATTGAAATTGCTGCAGAAGGTTTTTTTCAAAAACCGATTGAATCCAACCTTTCCTGTCAATTAATACGTGTGCTACTACCTGCAAACAGCAAGTACTTTCCGGAAGTAAGTGGTGGTAAGCATCGCTTTACCATACGTTTTCTCGAAGGAAGTTCTACTTCAAACAGGGCAATTCAGGCCAATAAGGACATAGAGTTTGAACTACACTGCTGTATATTATGAAGAAAAACTTAAAATGCCCAACCTGTAATAAGCTGACATCTATGGAGAGCAGCAACAAATTCAGACCATTTTGCTCGGAAAGATGCCGTCTAATTGACCTCGGTGAATGGATGGAGCAAGGTTACACTATTCCTGACCAATCACATGATGCGCTCATAACAAATGACACTGAAACTGATGATTTGAAAATCAAGCATTAATCATTGAACGTATATATGCACCAGGATCAGGTGCACTCCAGACAGACTCAATCATAGCAATACCTCTCGCACCGTGCTGACGAGCTATGTCCAGGTCTTCAGCCTGCATTCCACCAAGCGCATATACAGGTTTGTTGCTAAGTTCTGCCAACTGCTGAAACCTATCCCATCCCAGCACAACGGCTCCAGGATGACTGGCAGTTTTTTTTATGGGGGATATAAAAAGGTAATCGACATCAATTAATAAGGCCTGCTCGATTTCCTGTTCAGAATGACAGGAAGCACCGAGCACCAACTCACTACTCAAAGGGCGTGTTGAATACTCGAATAGTTCTTTAGATTTGAGATGAATACCATCGACTTTATACCTGTCAATATCCTGTGGCATGCTATTAAGAATCAGGTTCGTCTTATTCAAGCCCGGAATGGTTTTGATGAGCTGTAATAAATTATCCAACTCTAAACTTGCATAATTTCCAACCCGAATCTGAAAGATTTGCAAACCATTTTTAATGCAACTTGATAACACGGAGACCAGTGCTGAAGGTTCTGGATATTGACTACGACTGATAAGATAAACTTCAGGTAGAATCAGAAAGTCTATTATGGGATGGTTAGCTTCCGGCAACTTATATTGTCGAAGCTGATTAACTGGTACCCATTCAATCTGCTGTTGTTCAAGTCCTTGTGGCTTACCTTTCCATTCCACTACCTTGTTTACATGCAACAGAACTTTTTTATCCTTGTAGTCATGTTTTATCTGCATAAAGTGTTGCGAGTTACTGATGGTAATTCCCAGCTCTTCAGTCAGCTCGCGACCTAGTGCTGTTTCTGTCTCTTCACCTGCATGTATCTTGCCACCCGGAAATTCCCAGTAACCTGCCAGATGCTGGTTCGCGTTTCGTCTGGAAAGCAGGACTTTATCCTGATCCTGATTAAAAATGACTCCAACAGCAACGTTTATACGTTCGCTCATCCAGCATCAGGTTCTGTATTCAGCATTGATTTTAATGTATTCGTATGAGAGGTCTGTAGTCCAGATAGTTTCTGCAAACTTGCCCAAACCTAAATCAATATTGATGGAGATCTCATCCTGTAACATTTTTTCCTTGGCCAATTCCTCTGTATAACCGTCGGCACGCCCACCATTTTCTACTATGCATATTTCATCAAGAAATATACTGACCTTGGCTATATCCAGTTCACTGACTTTAGCTTTGCCTACTGCCGCCAGTATTCGTCCCCAATTCGGGTCAGAAGCAGTCAATGCTGTTTTTACCAGGGGTGATTCTGCAACACTGTAGGCAATAGCGAGACAGTCATCTGCTGTTTTGCCATTTTTGATATTAATACTGACAAATTTGGTCGCGCCCTCACCATCCCGAATAATAGACTGGGCGAGTTCAGCCATAAGCTCGAACACGTGCCTTTGAAACTCGACATAGCCGGTGTCGTTCTCACTGGCGATTAAAATGTTATTGGCTTGCCTGCTTGATAGCAGAACACAGGCATCATTGGTTGACGTGTCTCCATCGATTGTGATGCGATTAAATGTTTTTTCTACTGCCTCCTCCAGCATTGTTTGCAACAAAACATCATCAATATTGATATCAGTGGCAATAAAACTCAACATCGTTGCCATATCCGGTCTAATCATTCCAGCTCCTTTGGCGATACCGGTAAGCGTAATTATTTCACCGTTCAATTCAAAACTGGAAGAACATGCTTTTGGAATTGTATCGGTCGTCATGATAGCTTCGGCTATAGTCAGCCAGCTTTCAGGAGACAGCTGTTGATAAAGTGAATCAAGCACGCTACTTATTATATCGACAGGTAACGGTTCGCCAATGACACCGGTTGAAAAGGGTACAACCTGATTTGCATCGCAATCAGCAAAAATCGCCATTTTCTTACATAGTTCTTCTGCGTCGTCGATGCCCCTGGCTCCGGTGCCAGCGTTAGCGTTGCCTGCATTAACAAGCAACAGCCTGGGCGCTGTAATCGACAGGTGCTGTCTGGCAACAGTTACAGGAGCAGCACAAAATCGATTTCGGGTAAATACGGCTGCTGCCGTACCACCCTCAGCCAATTGAATCAGCGCAATATCATTACGTTCCTTATCAGGATAGAGACCGGCTTTAGCTGCCGCTATCTGAATGCCTGCAACGGGTAATAACTGTTGCGGGTAATTTAGTCCAACAGCCATGGCTTACTTGCGATATTCAGCTTAACCTGCCATGACATTGCTTGTATTTCTTTCCGGAACCGCAAGGGCAAGGTTGATTTCTGCCGATTTTTGGCTGTTTTCGGGTAAAGGGTTGCACCTGCGCTGCAGGTCTTTCTTCAGGATTTTCATCATGCAAGCTGTCAGGTGCAGAGGGATGACTAAAGTTCATTGCCTGATTGTGTTCTTTCTTTTCAGCTTCTTCTACATCATGTTCGGTTCTTATGCTTACCTTTGATAGAAAAACAACAACATCATGTTTTATATTTTCCAGCATTTTCACAAATAGTTCGAATGCCTCACGCTTGTATTCCTGTTTCGGGTTCTTGGCGGCGAAACTCCTCAGATGAATGCCCTGGCGCAACTGATCCATGGAGACAAGATGCTCTTTCCAGTGGCGGTCCAGTACATCAAGCATGATTTGTTTTTCGATTCTTCTCATCAAGTCCGGTGTAATCGTATTCTCTTTATCTGTGGCAAGCTGTTTAACCTGCTCGATGATCTTGGCGCGCAAAGTCTCTTCATGTAAGGACTTGTCTTCCTCCAGCCATTGCTGTATCGGCAGTTCAGCATCAAATTCATAATGCATGGCCTCTTCAAGTCCCTTGATATCCCACATTTCATCCATACTTCCCTGCGGTACATAGTTTTCAATCACATCGTTAATGACATCCTCTCGCATTGCATTAACTTCTTCAGCAACATTTTCACCATCCAGTAATTCATTCCTCTGTTCGTATATAACTTTACGCTGGTCATTTGCAACATCATCGAATTCAAGTAAATGTTTTCGTATATCAAAGTTATGCGCCTCAACTTTACGCTGTGCGTTTTCTATCGCACGCGTGACCAGTTTTGACTCTATGGCTTCACCTTCTTCCATACCAAACTTCTGCATAATCGCAGAGACCTTGTCCGAGGCGAATATGCGCATCAGGTTATCTTCAAGAGACAAATAAAAACGGCTGGAGCCCGGGTCACCTTGTCTCCCTGAACGGCCTCGCAACTGGTTATCAATACGACGTGATTCATGCCTTTCAGTGCCAATGATATGCAAGCCGCCGCTTTCCAGTACTTTTTGATGTTCCTGCTGCCAGTCCTCGTACAAACGATTTTTTTCCTGTTCCTGAATTTCTTCCTGAGATTTTAATTCGGCCTCATAGTTACCACCAAGGACAATGTCCGTACCCCTGCCCGCCATGTTAGTCGCAATCGTAACTGCTCCGGGTTTTCCGGCCTGGGCAATAATCTCGGCCTCTTTCTGATGAAACTTGGCATTTAATACCTTATGTGGAATCTTGCTCTGCTCGAGTAACCTGGATAGATATTCTGAAACCTCTATTGATGCTGTACCTACCAGTACCGGCTGGCTTTTATTTCGAGATTCCTTAATGTCATCAATTATGGCATCGTATTTTTCCTTTGCTGTAAGAAATACCACATCGCTTTGATCATCACGGATCATTGGCATATGTGTTGGTACGACGATCACTTCAAGACCATAGATTTGTTGAAATTCAAAAGCTTCTGTGTCAGCTGTACCCGTCATCCCGGAAAGTTTTGAATAAAGCCGAAAGTAATTTTGATAGGTAATCGAAGCCAGCGTCTGGTTTTCATTCTGAATGGGCACAGACTCCTTTGCTTCAATGGCCTGATGTAGTCCATCCGACCAGCGCCGTCCTTCCATCGTGCGTCCGGTGAACTCATCCACAATGACAACTTCATTGTTCTTAACAAGGTAATCAACATCATTTTTAAACAAATGGTGCGCTCGCAAGGCTGCATTCAAATGATGAAATATATTGATATTGACAGGGTCATATAAACCCTGGTCTTCCTTGATAATACCTTCCTTACGTAGTAATACTTCTACGCGATCATGACCGCTTTCGGTGAGGAACGCCTGCTTGGATTTTTCATCAAGTGTAAAGTCTCCGGGACCATCCTCTACCAACTGTGGCTCGAGCTGCGGTATCAATTTGTTAATCGAAATATACAGTTCTGATCTGTCATCCAACGCACCTGAAATGATTAATGGTGTCCGTGCTTCATCTATCAAAATGGAATCTACTTCGTCCACGATGGCATAGTTCAGACCGCGTTGAACCCGACTTTCAGGACCAAAGGCCATATTGTCGCGTAAATAATCAAAGCCGAATTCGTTGTTTGTGCCGTATGTGATATCACATTGATAAGCAGCCTTTCGTTCTTCCATCGATAGTCCTGATACGATTACGCCGGTCGTCAAACCAAGATAACTGTATAACTTACCCATCCACTCGGCGTCGCGTCTTGCCAGATAATCATTGACTGTTACGATATGTACGCCCTTGCCTTCCAATGCATTCAGGTAAGCCGCCAGCGTGGCTACCAGCGTTTTACCCTCACCAGTACGCATCTCGGCAATATTACCGTGATGTAAAACCATGGCACCGATAAGCTGTACATCAAAATGGCGCATATTCAGAGACCTTTTGCTTGCCTCTCTGACTAATGCGAAAGCTTCAGGCAACACATCATCTAGATTTTTGCCCTGCTGAACCTGTTCTTTCAGTTCGTTGGTTCTTTTCGGGAAATCTTTTTCATCAAGTGCTGTAAACTCATCTTCCAGCATATTGATCTGCTGGGCATACTTGTTGAGGCGCTTGACAACCCTTTCATTACGGGTTCCAAACACTTTTTTTGCCAGTTTAATTATCATTTTTTCTGTAAATGTATTTTACAAACGTGACGACACGCCATTGATGCATGTTGAAGTATGAATTGAAATAAGGACAGAAAAAATTAATTCAAGGAGCGGAGTTTTCTCGGATTGACCGGCCTTCCGTTACTGACGACTTCGAAGTGAACATGGGAACCGGTTGCCCGTCCCGAAGCACCCATTAATGCTATTTTTTGACCCTTATCAATTTTTTGCCCTACTACTACCAGATTTTTTTGATTATGTGCATATCTTGTCAGGTAACCATTACCATGATTAATTTCAACCATATTTCCATAACCATAGCGGACACCTGACCAGGTAACTATGCCAGAGGCCACCGAAACAATCGGGGAACCGGCTCTTCCCGCATAGTCAACTCCTTCATGAAATTCAACCTTACCTGTAATCGGGTCATTGCGCTTACCAAACAGTGAGGATATCCAACCCTCGTTGGTAGGCTTGCCGACAGGCATGGTTTGGCTATGTAATGTTCTGTCAATCAACATGGATTCCATGGCAGATAGTTTTTCAGAACGATCCTTAATCTTAAGATCGAGTTCCTGAAGTTCGGCAATAAAATCGCTGACCTGCATGGTAGAAAGTTTTCTTTCTGGCTTTGGCCCACCGATACCGGGTGTACTCTCAATGTCAAAGCTAATATCGTTCAGGTCTGCCATGGTTGCAAGCCTGGAACCTAGCGCATCCAGACGCAGTATATGTGCCTGTAATTTACTCAAACGTGTCGCCAGGGCATCAAGATTTCTTTCAGCACTCTCCTGGGCCTGGTTCACGAGTAATTGCTGGGTCTCAATTTCCTGGGTCCAGATAGGGGCAGTCTGGGAATACAATGTCTGTAGCGAAGAACGAGTCAGGCCCTGCGCTTCCTGTCGACCGGCATGATAGGTCATGACAAGCGTGCACAATACCGCTACTATTATTCCGAGCGAGCTGGCCGGACCAAGCTTAAGCACTCGGCTACGACAACTGTTTTTAGAAACTATGATTACTTGCATATACTACTGTCTCTTTGTGACTTTTCGCCCGCTGTCATGATTCAAAATCATGAAAAACAAGCTGTTACCATCAGTTCACTACTCAACAGTGACAATTCAGACTTAAAAAGTCTAGTCAAAAAAGCCCAAGCAATTCACGATCTTGGACAAAAATTACAGTCTCTCGTCGAACCTGCACTAAAAAGTCGATTCACGCTGGCAAACATCAATAATGGTGTCGCCACACTGATTACCGATTCCTCGGCCTGGGCTACCCGCCTTCGTTATAATATTCCGGCTATTCTGGATATCCTGAATAATGAGCTTAAGCTAAAAACCGTCAAGACTATCAGAATTAAAGTTAAACCATCCTCTCTCGAAAAAAACGCTGCTCACAATAATCGTTTTTCTATTTCCGGCACCAGCGCAGACTTTCTTAAACTTACTGCGGAAAATATAGGCGACCGGGAAATCCGTGATTGTTTGTTAAAAATAGCCGGTGAACATTCTCCACAAGATGATTAACTTGCAGTAATCGCCTGCATAAATGATATAGGTGCTTCGTATTCATCTTCAAAACTAACCAGTTCCCATGCTGACTGGTCAGCAATTAATTTCATCAATAGTGCATTATTCAATGCATGGCCGGACTTGTATCCTTTAAAAGAGCCAACCAGGCTATGTCCCAGTAAATAGAGGTCGCCAATCGCGTCCAGAATTTTATGTTTTACACATTCATCTTCATAGCGCAGACCATCTTCATTAAGTATGCGGTAGTCATCAACAACGACGGCATTATCCAGGCTGCCACCGAGTGCCAGGTTATTTTCTCTGAGTAACTCGACATCACGCATAAAGCCGAACGTACGTGCACGACTGACTTCTTTCACAAAAGAAGTTGTAGAAAAATCAATTTCAGCCTGACAGTTTCGTTCAGTAAAGGCCGGATGATCGAAATCGATAGTAAAACCTACCTTGAATCCTTCAAAAGGTTCAAACATGGCCCATTTACCATCTTGTTCGACTCTGACTTTTTCTTTAATGCGAAGGAATTTTTTCGCCGCATTTTGTTCTTCTACACCTGCTGATTGAATCAAGAACACGAACGGTCCCGCACTTCCGTCCATAATCGGTACTTCGTCAGCACTAAGATCAATGTAAGCATTGTCGATACCGAAACCGGCAAGTGCTGACAGCAAGTGTTCAACTGTGGAAATCCTGACATCATCTTTGACCAGCGTAGTCGAAAGCTGCGTATCACCGACATTGTCCGGTCTTGCCGGAATTTCGATAGCCGGATCCAGATCAATTCTACGAAAAACGATTCCGGAGTTAACCGGAGCTGGTCTTAAAGTCAAAAATACCTTCTTCCCCGTATGCAGACCGACGCCAGTCGCCCGAATGACGTTTTTCAGAGTACGTTGTTTAATCATGCGAGTGTCTAAACCTATTTATTATAATAAATATTGTTATTATCTATTTGTATTATAGGCAATTATGGTGCCAGTAGTATGAAAAACACCATTTTAACCAGTGAGCTCGCCGTAATATAACACGTAATCTCGAAAAACTAATCTGCTTGTCTCCTTAAAAATGCAGGTATATCAAGATAATCCGTGTCTCCCGCAAGTTTTTCCTCCTGGTTTTCAGGCGTTTGATTGCGCATCACGGTTGGGCGATCCAAATCCTTGTAATCAACGCTAAGATCCGCATTTTGAACCAATTTGATGCGTGATGCATCTTCTTTCATCATGTTGCCCAGACCAGTCGCGACGATGGTTACCCTGATATCACCTGACATTTCCGGATCGATCACGGTACCCACAACCACAGTAGCGTTTTCAGAGGCAAACTGTTTCACTGTGCTACCGACTTCATCGAATTCACCAATAGACAGATCCATGCCAGCAGTGATGTTCACCAGAATGCCTCTTGCACCAGAAAGGTTCACATCTTCCAGTAGCGGGCTTGAGATAGCTGCTTCAGCCGCTACCCTGGAACGCTCCTCGCCCTGAGCTTTTCCAGAGCCCATCATGGCCATGCCCATCTCGGACATCACGGTACGGACATCGGCAAAATCCACATTTATCAATCCCGGGCAGGTAATCAATTCCGCAATACCCTGAACCGCACCTAGCAATACATCATTCGCCGCACTGAATGCATTAAGCAGGCTGACATCACGCCCCAGCACACTAAGTAGTTTTTCATTCGGTATGGTGATCAGTGAATCGACAAACTGGCTTAATTCGACAATTCCTTCGTCTGCAATAGAGGCACGTTTCTTACCTTCAAATGCAAAAGGCCTTGTGACTACGGCGACAGTCAGTATTCCCATTTCCTTGGCGACCTGTGCAACGATAGGTGCCGCACCGGTTCCGGTACCACCACCCATGCCGGCAGTGATAAAAATCATATCCGAACCGTCAAGGATATCCATCAGACGATCACGGTCTTCCAGTGCCGCCTGTCTGCCTACGTCGGGATTGGCTCCTGCTCCCAGACCCTTTGTCATATTACAACCCAGTTGTAACACAGTTTTGGCACTGGAATTTTTAAGGGCCTGTGCATCAGTATTGGCACAGATAAACTCCACCCCTTCCATATTTGCGCCGAGCATGTGTTGTAAGGCGTTACCGCCACCACCGCCAACACCTATGACTTTAATTACCGCCGCCTGATTGGCTGCATCAACTAATTCAAACATATCTATTTCCTCCTACTTTGATTACATCTAATTTTTCAGAAATTACCCTGAAACCAACTTTTCATTCGATCAAAAACGCCTTTAAATCCTTCGTTAAGATGTACCGGTGCACTGCCCTCCTGTACTTGTCGCTTACCGAATAGCAATAAGCCAACACCCGTCGAGTAAATCGGACTTTTCACTACATCTGATAAACCGGAAACAAATTGCGGCACCCCGAGACGTACCGGCATATGAAAAATCTCTTCGGCCAGCTCTACCGCACCTTCCATCTTTGAACTGCCACCTGTAAGTACAATGCCGGCCGCGATCAGGCTTTCATAACCGCTTCGCCGGAGCTCCGCCTGAACCAGAGAAAACAATTCTTCATAACGTGGCTGCACGACTTCGGCGAGTGTCTGCCGCGATAGTCTTCGCGTTGGTCTGTCACCGACACTGGGCACCTCAATGGATTCGTCATGGTTTGCCAGCTGTGTCAGCGCACAGGCATATTGCATTTTTATATCTTCTGCATGCTGGGTCGGTGTACGCAGTGCGACAGCAATGTCATTCGTGACCTGGTCACCGGCGATAGGTATCACCGCTGTGTGATGAATGGCTCCGTCAGTAAACACGGCGATGTCAGTTGTACCTCCCCCTATATCAATCATGCATACACCAAGATCTTTTTCATCTTCGGTCAACACGGCGTAGCTGGAAGCGAGTTGTTCGAGAATAATATCGTCTACTTCAAGACCACATCTGCGAACACATTTAACTATGTTCTGCGCCGCACTTACGGCACCGGTAACCATATGTACTTTTGATTCGAGTCGTACACCGGACATGCCGATCGGTTCCTTGACTCCTTCCTGGTTATCGATAAGGAATTCCTGCGGCAGGATATGCAGTATCTTCTGGTCGGCCGGAATGGCGACTGCTTTGGCAGCATCGATGACACGATCGACATCACCATAGGTCACTTCGTTATCTCTTATCGCAACAATGCCATGCGAATTAAGGCTGCGAATATGACTGCCGGCTATGCCGGTGTAGACAGAATGTATTTCACATCCGGCCATCAATTCTGCTTCTTCGATCGCCCGCTGGATTGAATGCACCGTGGATTCAATATTGACCACGACACCTTTTTTCAGACCGCGTGACTGGTTGGAACCAATACCGATAATTTCGATCTCATCATCGATAGTGATTTCACCGACTATCGCGACGATCTTGGATGTACCGATATCCAGACCTACGATTAAATTCTTGTCAGTCTTCTTAACCATTGATTACCTGCCCGTTGTACGCAAACCTGATGAACAAAATTATTTTTTCCATTTAATTGAGAACCCATTGGTATAACGCATATCGATCGTGTCGGTTTGTTCGACTCGACCGGAAAGCGTTGTTGGAATTAAATTCAGAAACCGGAAGAAACGCTCTTCAAAGTCACGTCTACCCAGAACGACTTTGATTCCGTTACTCAGCATGAGCGACCAGGCCCTGCGTTCGTCCAGAGATAAATAGACAATGCTATAACCCACCGCCTTTACCTGCTGCTGCATGTTATTAAATCTGTCCAGCAACATTACTTCGCTGCCTGCGGGGCCGGATAGCAGTGTTAACTCGAGAGGGATGGACGATAATGCGGGTTCGAAATAATTACCCTCAATATTCAACAACCCTTTATCTTTCCACCGCACTGCTGGAATCTGCTCGGTAACAATAACGCGAAGCGCGTCAGGCCAGATACGCTGTACCGTAACCTGGCTTACCCAGGGTTCGTTTAACAAAGCGTCTCTTACCGCGTCTACATTCAGACTGAAAAAACCGCCGCGCACCTTATCGGTGACAAGCAGCTGTAAATCCACAGGTGATAGACGGGTAAAGTCACCTTCAATACGCACCTGTTTAATTGGCATGGTATCGGGGTTGGAGAGATAAACGCCGCCCCAGAACAGCAATGCAATTAACGCCAGACCAAGCAGGCTGCCGATAATGCGCGAACTGCGACTGTGCCTGTGTCTTTCAAAATCAAGCTTGTGCGGGTCGGCTACCATATCAATACCCATCAGTTTGATTGCTCCCTCGCTTCGTTGAATACGAGGCTGCTTGCCAGGATCTGAACCACCAGTTGTTCAAACGATAATCCCGCCTGTTTAGCCGCCATTGGAACCAGACTGTGACTGGTCATGCCCGGTACTGTATTCACTTCAATCAAAAACGCCTGTCCATCGCTGTCGATTAATAAGTCAACTCTGGCCCAACCACTCACATTCAGTGATCGGCAAGCCAGTAATGCCATCTCTCCCAGCGACTGTTCGAGAACCGTATCAAGACCACACGGACAGATATATTGGGTATCGTCAGCTTCGTACTTCGCGTGATAGTCATAAAACTCGCGGGCCGTAACCAGCTTGATGAGAGGCAGAACCTGGTTATGCAGTATTGGCACCGTGTATTCCTCTCCCTCGATCCAGCGTTCCGCCATAACGCGATCGTCGAATCGGTTTGCCTTTTGCCACGCCACAGACAGTTCCTCGGCCACGCTAACCTTGCTTGCACCGAGGCTGGAACCTTCATGGACCGGCTTAACCATCAGCGGTAATCCCAGCTGTTCGACGACTTCATCCCAGTCGGTGTCAGCATCAAGTTCTTTTGCCGGTGGGGTCGACAAATCGGCCTGTTGCCAGATCGCTTTACTGCGGCTCTTGTCCATCGCCAGTGCTGAGCCAAGAACGCCACTCCCGGTATAGGGCAAACCAATAGATTCCAATGCGCCCTGAACAGTGCCATCCTCGCCGCCGCGTCCATGCAATGCGATGAATACCCGGTCAAAATTTTCGTCGATCAGTGTCACTAATGCTTCAGTGCTGTAATCGATCGCATGTGCGTTTATGCCACTATTCAACAGGGCCGCAAGCACAGCCTGGCCACTTTCCAGAGAGATATTCCGCTCGGCAGACTGTCCGCCCATCAATACGGCGACCTTACCGAAATCAGCTGCAGCGTAATCCTGAAAAGTCATCAGTGTTGCTCCTCGCTAGCGGGCAAACCAATCATCCTGACTTCAGGTATCAATTTAATCTGATGCTTTTCTTCAACCGTGGACTGCACCAGCTGAATCAGATGTTCTATGTCTGCTGAGCTGGCTGTGCCGGTATTAATAATGAAGTTTGCATGCTTTTCGGAAACACAGGCGCCGCCGATATGTTTACCTTTCAAACCACAGTCTTCGATCAACCGCGCGGCATAGTCATTGTCGGGATTCCGGAAAACCGAACCACAGCTCAGCTGTCCCAGTGGCTGTGCTTCTGCGCGTTCAGCAAGCATTCCGCGAATGCGCTCTTCTATAATCTGCCTGTCTTCGGTTTCAAGTAGCAAATCAGCAGAAATGAACCACTCGTTAATGGCCAGCGATACATTCCGGTAACCAACCTCGAACGCCTCTTTATCCAGAACGCTAATCTCGCCTGAACGGTTGATGGTTTGCACCCGGGTTACCGCGCGCCAGGTTTCACCGCCCCAGGCCCCGGCATTCATGGCCAGTGCACCTCCAACAGTGCCGGGAATGCCGGCCAGGAACTCAATACCGGTCAATCCGTTTCTGGCAGCAAGTCGAGCTGCTTTAACACAGGCCAAACCGGCGCCAAGACGCACTGCGGTATCGCCTATCAACTCGAACGAGTCGAGTACACCGTCGACCGAGATCACAGCGCCTGCAATACCACCGTCTCGAACCAGCAGATTACTGCCCTTACCCACCCAGGTAACAGGTGTGTTTTCGGGTAACAGTTGCATGAACCGGGACAGGTCTTCCAGGTTCGCCGGACTGAAATACAGCTCCGCTGGACCGCCTGTCTTCCAACTGGTGTGTCGGGACATCGGTTCCTGCTCACGTAAATCGCCCTCTAACAAGGTTCTGTCCAGTTTGAACTTACTGTTTGCCATTAACGTACTCTGCCGTCTCTCATATTTAATACTATCCAGGTTCATGATTTGCTAATGAACGGTCTCCGCATAGCTTTCATATAGTCGTCTTGATAGTGCACCTATGTCACCGGCACCCAGGGTCAGTAACAGATCATCATCTTCAAGCACGCCATCAAGTATCTCGTCACAGGATTCCTTATCTTCAAGAAATATCGGATCAACCTTGCCGCGTAATCGAATAGCGCGGCATAATGAGCGGCTATCGGCACCGGTTATGGGCTGTTCGCCAGCAGGATAAACATCGAGTATTAACAAGCCGTCCGCCTGAGACAAAACCTGGCAGAAATCTTCGAACAAATCGCGCATACGGGTATAGCGATGCGGTTGATAGATCACTACCAGCCGTCGGTCTTTCCAGCCTTTGCGAATGGCGTCAAAACAGGCCGCTATCTCTGTCGGGTGATGTGCATAGTCATCAATCAATGTAACTCGTTTCTGGCTGATGTTGATCACACCACGCACATGACAGCGCCTGGCAATACCCTCAAATTTACTCAACGCGTTGACTATTGCCTGATCATCAATACCGAGCTCATGGGCCACGGCAATGGCTGCCAGTGCATTTAGCAGGTTATGTTTGCCTGGCAGGTTTAATTCGACTTCAAGCCAATCTGCATTGTGCTTGCTGGTGACCTTGAACCAGGTTTTATTACCCTCTTGCCGCAGCAGTTCAGCGTTATAGTCCGCCTCGAAGTCCATGCCATAGGTAACAACCGGCTTGGTTACCTCCGGCAGTATCTTGCGAACACCTTCGTCATCGATACAAAGTACGGCCAGTCCATAAAATGGCAGCTGATGCAGAAACTCAACGAAGTGATTACGCAGGTTGGCAAAATCACCACCATAGGTATCCAGATGATCGACATCGATATTGGTGATGACGGCAATAACCGGATAAAGGTGCAGGAAAGACGCATCACTTTCGTCAGCCTCTGCAACAATATATTTGCCGCTGCCTAATCGGGCATGTGAACCTGAACTGTTGAGCAGTCCACCAATCACATAGGTCGGATCCAGCCCACCCTCTGCCAGTACACTTGCTACCAGACTGGTGGTTGTGGTTTTACCATGGGTACCGGCTATGGCAATGCCCTGGCTAAAACGCATCAGTTCGGCCAGCATCTCGGCACGACGCACTACCGGGATCCTGTTTTTACGTGCGGCAACTAGTTCGACATTGTCTTCAGGTATAGCACTCGTGATAACAACGACATCACTGTCAGCGATATTGTCTGCCGAGTGATTAAAAGAAATGGCAATATCGAGAGACTGCAGTCGCCTGGTAACGCGATTCTCTTTCATGTCTGAACCGCTGACCGTATAACCGAGATTCTTAAGCACCTCGGCAATACCACCCATGCCCGCTCCACCAATCCCGATAAAGTGAATATGCTTAACGCGACCCATACCATGTGTTTGCATATCAGGCATTGGCGGCCTCCATGCAGAGTTCGGCCACGCGCGCAGTTGCATCCGGCCTGGCAAGTGCCCTTGCCTTAGTCGCCATCTCCAGGCAGCTTTGACAGGACCGACACAGACTATTAATCATTTCCCTTAACCTGTCTGCGGTGAGCTGTGCTTCTTGCATGATCATTGCTGCGCCGCCAGTCTCCAGATAACCGGCATTGGCCGTTTGATGATCATCAACGGCATATGGGTAAGGAACAAGAATTGAGCCGACACCCGCTGCGGCAAGCTCGGCAACGGTCAATGCGCCAGCGCGGCAAATAACGATATCTGCCCATGAATATTGCTCGGCCATGTCTTCTATATAAGGCTGGACATCAGCCTCGATATGGCAAGCGCGATATTTATCTCTGGTTAATTGCAGATGTGCCTCGCCACTCTGATGTCTTATCCGCAAACTGCAGTCGGATACTTTGGACAGGGCTTCGGGCACAAGCTGATTCAGTTTCAATGCGCCAAGACTGCCGCCAAGTATAAAAATATTTAAAGTATCTGTCTGGCGGGCGGCAAAGCGTTGCTCTGGTGGCGTTATCTCTATGATATCTTTCCTGACTGGATTACCGGTCACGGTCAACTTTTGCATATTCTTAAATGCACCCGGGAAGGCTGACATGACTGTCCGTGCAAATGGCGTTAACAGACGATTGGTAAGGCCAGCTATTGCGTTTTGCTCATGGATCAAAAGTGGAATGCGCATTAGCCAGGCAGCAACGCCACCAGGTCCGCTGGCAAAACCACCCATACCAAGCACAGCAGCTGGCCGCAGTCGCATCATGATGATCAATGCCTGTGATAAAGCAATGACTAACATCAGCGGCGTAAGACACATACGCAGAATGCCTTTACCTCTTACACCGGCAACACGAATAGTCAGTAATGTGTAACCATGTTCAGGCACAACTCGTTTTTCCAGACCCTTGTCTGTTCCCAGCCACAAAGGATGAAAACCCTGTTGCTTAAGATAATCTGCAACGGCCAAGGCCGGATAAACATGTCCACCCGTTCCACCTGCCATGATCAGTATCGTTTTATCATGCATAGGTGGTCACCACTTTAGGAACGATGTTGCGCGTATCCTGCCGGTTTTCGTACTCAATGCGCAGCAGTATGCCCAGTAATATGCAGTACGTGATCAGACTGTTGCCACCATAACTGAGTAACGGCAAGGTCAGGCCCTTGGTAGGCAGAACTCCCATGTTCACACCAATGTTGATATAGGCCTGGATACCTATAATCAGACCAATACCGTAAGCAAAGTAGGCAGCAAAATATTTCTCAACACTTTCTGCCAGATGACCGATCACGAATGAACGCCAGACGATGAACGAGAACAACAAAATAACCAGGAGACTGCCGAATAATCCCATCTCTTCAGCGAGTACGGCAAAAACAAAATCGGTGTGTGCCTCCGGCAGATAAAACAGTTTTTGCACACTGCTGCCAAGACCAACGCCTAACCACTCACCCCGACCAAATGCGATCAGCGCCTGGGTTAATTGAAAACCACTGTCGTAGGGATCTTTCCAGGGATCGATAAAGCTCATCAGCCGCTGCATGCGGTAGGGTGAAAGTATTGCAAGCGTCAACAGGGCACTAAACGCCACTGACACCCAGGCAAAGAAGCGGCCCAGAGGTACACCACCCATGAACAGCATGCCCAGTGCAGTCGCGAACAGTACGACACTGGCACCGAAGTCAGGCTCAAGCAGCAGCAAACCGGAAATCAGGGTCAACACACCGATAGGCCGGATAAAACCGGAAAAGTCAGTTTGCACCGTCTTCTGATGTCGGACGATATAACTGGCAAGATAAGCAATAACACAAAGTTTAACAGGTTCTGATGCCTGCAAAGAGAAAGGCCCGAGTTGAATCCAGCGCATACTACCGTTGACCTCCTTGCCTATACCCGGCAAGAGCACAAGTACCAGTAACAACAGCGCCACTATTAAGAGTGGGACACTCATCGCCTCCCAGAAACGCATCGGTATTTTTAAAATTACCGTCGCAATTGAAATACCTATGGCTGCGGCCAGACCCTGTCGCCAGAAATAATGCAGAGGATCTGAATACTCCTTGGCCGCAATTGAGATCGATGCTGATGTGACCATGACAAGACCGAAGCAAACAATCAGCAAAGCAATACCCATAAGCCATAAATCGTAGCCGGCGATCAAACGATGTCGTATGCGATAGGTGGATGACGGTGTCGCCTGACTTTTTCTATTTGCCGTCATCAGTCTTGCTCCAGATCATTCACTGCGGCTACAAACACCTGGCCACGCTGTTGATAATTTTCGAACATGTCGAGGCTCGCACAGGCCGGTGCCAGTAAAACTGTATCGCCAGCGTTCGCTGATGTTGATGCTGTTTCGACTGCATCCGACATGTCTTTGACGACAGAAACAGGGACGCTGTCAGCAACCAGTGTTTTAAAACGATCGGCATCAGCGCCCAACAGTACGATATGCCTGACATGCTGATTTAACACCGGCAACAGTGGCTCCAGATCGGCACCTTTGCTGTCGCCTCCGGCAATCAGAATAAGCTTGGCGGGTTTATGCAACCCTTCAATGGAAGCTATACAGGCACCGACGTTGGTCGCCTTGGAATCATTAACCCAATCGACACCCTTTATGTTTCTTACAAACTGACAGCGGTGCGGCAGTCCGGTAAACGATTTTAATACGCTGACCATGGCAGATTCCGGAATCTTCATCGTGCTTGCGAGTGCCATTGCCGCCAACGCATTGGCCAGATTATGCTGTCCTTTAATTGCCAGTTCTGAAGAGCGAATTATTTGCTTCTGACCATGGCATAACCAGCTGTCATCTGCGTCGCCAGCCAAAGTAAAATCAGCATCACTTCCACTGTTAAGTGAAAAACTTATATAGCGGCGCGACGGGTCAAGCATTTGTTTTACCATCGTGTCATCGTTATTAATGACCATCACTCCGCTACCGGTATAGATCTTCTGCTTGGCTTTCGCATACTGTTCGAGATCGGTATAGCGATCCATATGATCAGAAGAAATATTCAGTACCGCACTGGCATAGGCATTTAAGGAAAAAGTACTTTCCAGTTGAAAGCTCGAGAGCTCCAGCAGGTAAAATTGAGGTATCGGGTCGGCAAGCAATTCCAACGCTGGCGTACCAAGATTAGCACCTGTTTTTACATTTATACCGGCATGTTCAGCCATCAGCGACAACAGTGTTGTGACCGTGCTTTTGCCATTAGAGCCGGTAACAGCAACGATAGGTGCGCGCGCATGCTGACAGAACAGTTCTATATCTCCGTATACCGGTAGACCTTCACTGATAACCTGCTGTATCCCGGCTTGTTGAAGCGCGACCCCTGGACTAACCACTATCTCATCAGCAAGGTTAAGAAAAGCTGCATCCATAGTTTCAGGTATGAAGACGACTTCAGGGTAGTCTCTTTTTAACTCCTGCAACATCGGTGGGCATGTGCGGCTATCGGTAACGGCAACGGTCTTGCCCTGCTGTTTAAGAAATCGCACGCAAGACATGCCGGTCTTACCAAGACCAATTACTATCGCGTCAAAATGTTGCTCTGTTGTCATTACTGCTCGTTTTTCCTCAACCACGCGCACACTGCCACCTCAGCGAATCTTCAGGCTCGCCAGTCCAATAAGAACCAGCATAAAGGTAATAATCCAGAACCGAACGATCACTCTTGGCTCGGGCCAGCCCTTCAATTCATAGTGATGATGTAACGGTGCCATTCTGAAAATTCGCTTGCCGGTCAACTTGAATGAAGCGACTTGCAAAATAACGGACACCGTCTCGATAACGAATACGCCGCCCATAATAAAGAGAGCCAGTTCCTGGCGAATAACGATAGCGACAATTCCAAGAGCAGCACCAAGTGATAAAGCACCGATATCACCCATAAATACCTGCGCCGGATAGGTGTTAAACCAGAGAAAGCCCAAACCGGAACCGACCATGGCACCACAGAAGATGGCAACTTCGCCA
>CAJIBF010000036.1_pt1 | contig 22549 bp, 22 predicted proteins | sample 9199291 | NCBI WGS metagenome assembly CAJIBF01 (sample SAMEA7708293, study PRJEB35096) | sediment metagenome | biome: marine neritic benthic zone biome [ENVO:01000025]; feature: sediment [ENVO:00002007]; material: shallow marine sediment [ENVO:03000034] sea grass bed [ENVO_01000059] ...
CTTGACTCAGGCAAACTTTCCGGCGATGACACAGACAGCCATATAGACAACCTGGTACGGTTTATCAATGCATCAACGATTATGTATTGCGCCTGCAATGATACAGCGCATCCGGATTATCAGGCCTTAAAACTGATGGAACAACAGCTGCAAGCGCTGCGACAGAAAAATGATGAGGCTTACACACTTATACCGATAGCCTTACCCTATCCGGTATATGATGATGAAAACCTGTTACCGGCCTCCTACCTGAATTTTCTGATTATTAATCATTCCGTGCTGGTACCCGTATTTGGTTCTCGACTGGACGATGAGGTGCTAGATATATTTCGACAGCAGTTTCCCAATCATCGTATTATCCCGATCGAATCCAACGAATTGGTCAGGCAGCGTGGCGGCATACATTGTGTGACCATGCAGTTTCCAGGCGATGTGCTGGTTTAGGAGTTCTTCAACATTATGAACAAAGTCAAGGTAGCTGTTGTACAACATGCCTGTGGTGAACAGTATGACGATAACCTGGCAGCCGGCTTAAAAGGAATCAGCCAGGCGGCGGAATGTAATGCCGATCTGGTACTGCTACCGGAACTCAGCATGAGCCGTTATTTTTGCATCACTGAAGACCATGACAACTTTGACCTGGCCGAACCGATTGAGGGCAAAACCACAACGCGTTTACAGCAGGCTGCGAAAGAACATCATATCGTTGTCATTGGAACCGTCTTTGAACAGCGTGCCAGGGGCCTGTACCACAATACCGCCTTTATCATCGACAAGGACGGCACTCTGGCAGGCACCTATCGGAAGATGCATATACCCGACGATCCGGGTTTTCATGAGAAATATTATTTCACTCCGGGCGAGGAAGACTTTCGACCTGTTAATACCTCGATTGGAAAACTGGGTGTACTGATATGCTGGGACCAGTGGTTTCCGGAAGCCGCCAGAATCATGGCCCTTGCCGGTGCCGAACTATTACTGTTTCCCAGCGCGATCGGCTGGGAGCCGGATGAAGATACTGAAGAAAATGCAAGACAACGCGATGCCTGGATAACGATTCAGCGAGGTCATGCTATTGCAAATAACCTGCCGGTCGTCGCCAGTAATCGAATTGGGCTGGAACAATCGCCAGACAAGGATATCGCGACGCTTTTCTGGGGCTCCAGTTTTATCTGTGACCAGCAAGGGGAAATGCTCAGCGAAGCATCTACTGATGCAGAAGAAGTCATTATTTCAACAATAGATTTGGAAAAAACTGAACAGGTCAGGCGTATCTGGCCGTATCTGCGCGATCGTCGTATAGATCGCTACGATGATATTCTGCAACGACACATTGATGATTGATGGAACAACGCGTGTCGTCTGTGATTCAGCCCGGGATAATGAAAAGCGATTTCACTGCGCCATGGTGGTGTCGTAACCGCCACCTGCAAACACTTTACCCGGCGCTGTTCAGAAAACCGCCCGCTATTGATACCGAAACCGAACAGTTTGAATTACCTGACGGTGATTTTATCGATCTGACATGGACGACCGGGAATAACAAAACAGACTGTCCCCTGGTTATCGTGCTGCACGGCCTTGAAGGGTCCGTAAATTCCCCCTATGCAGCAGGTTTGTTAAAGACCATAGCGAAGAATAACTGGCAGGCTCTGCTCATGCACTTTCGCGGCTGTAGCGGCAGACATAATCGCCTGAACAGAAGCTATCACTCCGGTGATACCGGTGATATTCATGCATTGATAAACGAACTCAAGCTGCGTTATCCGAACAGACCAATTGCTGCAGTCGGTATTTCTCTTGGCGGTAATGTATTGCTGAAATACCTGGGCGAGCAGAACGATCAATCCCAGCTCGCAGCGGCGATGGCGATTTCCGTGCCGTTTGATCTTGCCGATGGAGCGAGAGCGCTAGGTACTGGATTTGCCCAACTCTACCAGTGGCACCTGATCAGTCATATTCGTAACAAGATGAAAGACAAATTCAGGAACAAACCGGCACCGGTAGACATGGACAGGATTGATCAGTGGCGAGATTTTTTTTCATTCGACGATAATGTCACCGCACCGGTACATGGCTTCAAGGGTGTCGACGATTACTATTCGCGCTCCAGTTCCAAACAATTTCTGAAACAAATTACAACGCCGACATTGATCCTGCACAGTAAGGACGATCCATTCATGAGTGAAAATGCTATCCCTAAAGCAGCTGAATTATCGAACAGCATTACTCTGGAGCTCACTGAACTGGGTGGTCATGTTGGCTTTGTTTATGGTTTCAGCCCATTTGCACCTGCTTACTATATTGAAAACAGACTCGAACTCTTCATGAGAACAAAGCTTGAATAACTGGTATTTAATTCAGCTCCGGACTACATTAATACATAGTCTTGAAAAGGGATAGCAGACATGCAATTCACCGAAATCATTTCCATCGCGGGCTATGCTATCGAATCAGTGGGTGTACTGGTTGTCGTAATCGGCTCTTGCTACTCCTCTTATATTTTTCTGACTACTTATAGAAGATTTCCATCCGGTGAAGCCTATCGAACCTATCGTCGGCAATTGGGCCGCGCGATTATACTCGGGCTTGAATTTCTGATTGCCGGCGACATTATTCGTACCGTTGTGGTTGCCGATACATTTGAAAACGTGGCCGTACTTGGACTTATTATCCTTATCCGTTCTTTCCTGAGCTTAACGCTACATCTGGAGGTCGAAGGCCGTTGGCCCTGGCAACCGGAAAAGAGTAATACCTGACAATTTCCACAATGCGAAAAGACTTTGACTAGTAAGGTCTAAGACCCGAACGGCGTCGACCGCCTGGTACCGGAAACGGTGGACTACGTCCCACCAGTTCCTCGATCAGCAATAACTCATCATCATCATGATTTTTGAATGGTGCGGGTTCGATCAGTTGGCCAGCATTACCGGCGGCATAAATATAGCGCGGTGCATCGTGATGTTCGGAAACTATGGTTTCAGTACTGGAAGAATCATTCACGGCCTCAAGGTCGGTTGTGCCATAACAAGTACACACGTAGGAACGTTCGGATTCCGACTCCACGTAAACACCGGTACCACGAATCCCAATTGTTGCCGTTGGCGTGTTAATACGATGCCGGGTTTTACCAAACACGGATAATAATTTACCGGTAACAAGCCTTAGCGTATTAACCAGCGCACCCCTGGCTTTTTCTGCGGTACTTTCCTCCTCGCCCGGGTCAAGCGTCAAGCGACTGTTGCTGCGTAAGATGAACGCATCTTTACCGACAACAAAGATAACGTAGCTTTTTTCACCGGTCTCGATAGTATCGCTGGCAGTAATGGGCGTGTTTTTATTGGCGACGACACCGTTCACCTTAACCACCCCTTCCAGATTATAGATCGAACGCCCATCAAGCAGCGCAGAGGGTACTTCGCCGATCCGTTCTGAAAAAGCATGTCGAGGTAGTAGCAGTCCGGAAGTACCGAGTCCGGTGTAAACCCCCGCGGCAAGCATTCGCACCAGCCACTGTCTGCGTTGTTCATCAATCCTGTCCATTGAATCCGGCATACTCATCGTGCCTCCCTCAGCAATATATCCACAAAAAATACTGTAGCTAAGTAAAAAAATAGCATAAAAATATTGAAATCAGTAGTTTATGCTATATTATTAATAAGCTACATAACATTTGAAAATGCCTATGCAGTCAAATTATGGCAAATTTAGCCTGCTGTTACTTATCCTTTTTTGTATCAGCAGCCAGGCCGCCCCGTACTATGGCGGCGGCAGCTATGGCGACGTCGGCGTGGGTATTCGCTATGACGACAACGTCAGTCGCGCACAGAATGACAGTGACATCAAAGACGACTGGATTACCACTTTCAATGCCAGTTTTATCAATCAAAGTATATTGAGTCCCGAATCTTTGTTGGGCTTTACTGCACAGGCACAGTATGAACGCATGGACCAGTACAAATCACTGAACAATGTCAGTTTCTCGCTTACTGCTGATTATCTCTATCAACCAAAGGCCGGTTTTTTTGCACCCTGGTATGAGGCATCGGTCGGTGTGCGTCGTGTCATCTTTGATAACAGCGCCATCAGGGATAGTGAACTGCTGGATTTGTCATTCAGTGTCGGTAAAAGACTAGGCAATAAATTTATCGGTACACTCGCCTACCAATATGAACAACGCTTTTCCGAGAGAAAGGTTTTTGACCTGGTTAATCACAAAGTCACCGCGGATGCCGAGTACCAGGTGATATCCAAAGGTGTGTTTTATGCCAACTACCAGGCCAGCTTTGGTGAAAGCGTTTCTACAGCCACACCCAATAGTCGTATTATCGCCGCGGCCGAAGCAGTTGCTCCGGATGATGTCTTTTCTACCGGACTCGGTCCGGGCTGCATGAATCGCCGCTGCGCATATCGACTCGATTCAACAACGCACCAGTTCAGCGCCGGTTTTAATGTTGGGATCATGGATAACTTTGAACTCGATGTCGCCACGAATTACTTTTACATCGATGCCACGGGTGACAATCACTACGATGGCTTTATCCATCAGGCAAACATCTGGTACCTGTTTTAAGAGGCTGCATATAGTCAGCCGAACCTGGGCAAGGCATAAACCAACGCCAACGGAATAGATACCAGGGTAAAAGCATTACCAAACAGCACCATCGCTGCCACCTTTGACGGCTCCTGGTTATAGTGCTCGGCAAACATGTAGTTCATTACTGCCGGAGGCAAGGCACCAAATAAAAACAACGCGCCCTGTTCTACACGTGTTAATTCAATAAATGGCATAATCACCAAAACGATCGCGATGCCACTGACCGGTGCCAGTAATGCGGCAAGCATGCCAATCTTCCATTCCGATAACTTCATATCAATCAGTCTTGTGCCAAGCGCAAACAGCATCAGTGGCACGCAGATCTGACCGAGCATATCAATCGGTTCCATAATGGTAGCGGTAATATTGATATTCAAAAGGCTCATGAACAGCGCCAGTAGCACAGCGACAATCATGGGCGACAGTAACAGTCGGAAAAGCCCGGGCTGTTTACTAAGCATGTAGCTACCCAGCGTGATATGAAAGAAATTGCATATTACGAAACAAATCACCGCTTCTGGCAATGCGTTTTCACCAAAACTGAGCACGACCAGTGGCAGGCCAAGGTTGCCGGCATTACTGAACATGATTGGCGGGCACAGGCTTTTCGGCTGGATACCGGTAAGCCTGGCTACGAATAATGCAATAACACCTGACAATAAAACGACCAGGGCAATGGACAGGGCGAGGTTGCCAAAAAGACCATCGACACCGGCACGCTCGTAGATGACACTAAACAATAAACAGGGAATGAACACATCCATATTCAGACGGTTCGGTAGCGTCATATCGGGATGGAATTTCCTCGCGTACAATAGGCCGGCAGCGATAATCGCGAAAATCGGAAAGGTGATTTCAATGATCCTGGCTGCAATCATTGAGTCTGGTCTCCAGAGACCGGGTTACTCCCCAGGCTGGGAATGAACCGTTTGTTGTTTTTCGTGTCCACAGGATATTATAACTATATCAGTTACATACTCTTCTATAACGATTCTATCGAATGACTATTACAAGACTGTTTTACCTGGCCGTATTTATTGGCTGTCTTGCCCTGCTCGGATTCGGGCTTTACCTTGAACATGGTCAGGGGCTCGAGCCCTGCCCGCTCTGTGTTTTCCAGCGCATGGCCTATATCGCGGTGATGTTGATCGCGCTGGTTGCGGCGATACATAACCCCGAATCATGGCTGCGCTTTCTGTATTTCGGTCTGACATTAATCGGCGCCGGTATTGGTGCAGGTATTGCCGGGCGTCAGACCTGGTTACAACATCTGCCACCGGAACTGGTACCGGAATGTGGCCCGGGACTGGAATACATGCTCGAAGTATTTCCTTTTGCCGAAGCGGTTAGATTGATACTGAGCGGTTCTGGCGAATGTGCCGAAATACAGTGGACGTTTCTGAGTTTCAGTATTGCCGAATGGAGTCTGATTTGTTTTAGCCTGATTATCCTGGCTTCAATCGTCGTGACGTTCTTCTTCAGGCCCGCTCAAGTCGCCAGCAATTAGCCGCTGTTAAAGGTCGTATAGTTACAGACCTTATTTACTGACTGTTTCCTGCAATAACGACTCTGACTGCTGCGCCCTGATCTGTGCATCAACAACGGCGATTGCACTGGCATTAACAATCCGGCGGACCGTCGCAGAAGGCGTCATGATATGCACTGGATGATTCAGTCCCACCAGGATCGGTCCTATGGACGTGCCATTGGTCAGCACCTTGACCAGGTCATAAGCTATCTTCGCCGCGTCCAGATTCGGCATGATGAGCAGGTTGGCATTATCAATCAGTTTTGAATAAGGCATCACACGTCGTCGGATACTACTCAATAGTGCTGCATCAGCACGAACCGGTGCTTCAACCTGCAGCTCCGGGTCGAGCCCGTGTATCATCTCCTTCGCAGCGCGCATCTTCTTGATAGAGTCCGACTCTATATCATCTCCATTGGCAAACGATAATAATGCTGCGCGCGGAACCAGGCCGAATCGCCTGACGGCGCCGGCGGCAAGTATCGTATTTTGTGCAATTTGCTCCGCCGTTGGATCTGGCGTTACGGCTGTATCACAAATAAACAGGGCGCCGTGGTTGACCAAAAGCACATTAACCGCTGCCGCCTGTTTAACCGCATCATTAATACCCAGCTTGGTGATGACATGAAACAGGTGGTCATGATAATGACCATCAGTACCGCAGATCATGGCATCCGCCTCGCCGGTTTGAATCATCTTGGCGGCGACACAGGTATTCATCTCGGCGACGCCTGACAGATCCAGTTCGTGCTCAACAAGGTAGTCAGTCGGATTAACGATGTTACAGTCCACCTCGGGCCGCAAGCGCAAGCCCATGTGTTTGATCCGTGCACAGATGACTTCTTCATCACCGATTAATATAGGCCGCGCCAGTTTTTCATCGATGACCGATTGCACACTATGCAGGATTTTGGTTTGCTCGCCTTCGGCAAACACCAGCCGTTTCGGATCTTTTTTTGCCTTCTCAAACAGCGGTTTCATCACTATGACGCTTTCAAAGACATACTGGGAAAGCTGCTGTTTATAAGATTCCATATCTTCTATCGGACGTGTCGCCACGCCACTGTCCATCGCGGCCTGGGCAACAGCGGGCGCCAGCTTGACGATCAAACGCGGATCAAATGGTTTAGGTATCAGGTATTCTTCGCCAAATTTAAGCTCCTCACCTCCATAGGCGGCAACGACAGAGACAGGCGTCTCTTCTGTTGCCAGTTCGGCAAGCGCATTAACCATCGCGATCTTCATTTCATCATTGATGATGGTCGCGCCAACATCCAGCGCTCCACGGAAAATAAATGGAAAACACAGAACATTATTGACCTGGTTTGGATAATCGGAACGACCGGTGGCCATGATGGCGTCAGACCGAACGGCATGCACTTCTTCCGGCAATATCTCCGGTATCGGATTTGACAGGGCCAGTATCAATGGACGTTCAGCCATACTACGTACCATTTCCTGTTTCAAAACGCCGGGGCCGGAAAGGCCAAGAAATATGTCCGCATCTTTCATCACTTCAGTCAGGCTGCGTAACTTGGTGTTACTGGCAAACGCTTTCTTATGCGGAGTCAGTTCATCCTTGCGGTTGCGATAAATAACACCAGCACGATCGACTGCGATAATGTTTTCTTTTTTCATGCCGAGCTTAACCAGCAACTTGAGACAGGCAATACCGGCCGCACCGGCGCCGGTCGTTACCAGCCTGACTTCTTCTATCTTTTTACCGACAATTTTCAAACCGTTGAGAACGGCGGCGGCAACAATAATGGCTGTGCCGTGCTGGTCATCATGAAACACGGGGATATTAAGTCGCTGTCTGAGTTTGCCCTCGACCAGAAAACATTCCGGAGAACGAATATCTTCGAGGTTGATGCCACCAAAAGTCGATTCAAGACTGGCAATAATATTGACCAGTTTTTCAGGGTCTTTTTCATTGATCTCGATATCGAAAACGTCGATGCCGGCAAATTTCTTGAACAATACGCCTTTGCCTTCCATAACCGGCTTGGCCGCCAGCGGACCGATATCTCCTAAACCAAGCACAGCTGTGCCGTTGGTGATGACGGCAACGAGGTTCGAGCGCGAAGTTAATTCCGCAGCCAGTTTCGGGTCAGTAGCAATGGCCTTGCAGGGTTCAGCGACGCCCGGACTGTAGGCCAGGGCCAGGTCGCGCTGATTGGCCAATGGCTTGGTAGGGACAACTTCAAGCTTGCCAGGCCTTGGAAAGCGATGATAGTTAAGTGCTGATTTTTCGTTTTCGTCAGACATTAAAACGGCATGCCCGGCATCTTGCCACCCATACCCCGCATCATTTTGGCCATGCCGCCTTTACCGGCAAATTTTTTCATCATTTTTTGCATTTGCTTGAACTGCTTCAGTAGTTTGTTGACGTCCTGAATCTGCGTACCTGATCCTTTCGCTATTCGTTTCTTGCGCGAACCGTTAATGATATCCGGCCGGACACGTTCTTTCTGTGTCATTGAATCAATGATTGCACCCAGCTTGACAAACTCCCGCTCATTTACCTGAGATGAGACGCCAGCCGGAAGCTGATTCATGCCGGGCATTTTATCGAGTAGTCCGGATATGCCACCCATATTATTCATTTGATCAAGTTGTTCGCGAAAATCGACCAGCGTAAAGCCCTTGCCTTTCTTGATTTTCTTCGCAAGTTTCTCTGCCTTGTCACGATCGGTTTTCTGCTCAACCTCTTCAATCAGGCTTAGCACATCACCCATACCGAGAATACGCGAAGCAATGCGGTCAGGATGAAACGGTGTCAGCTCACTGGTTTTTTCGCCCGTACCAAGATACTTGATTGGCTTGCCGGTCACCTGCTTGACCGTCAATGCCGCACCACCACGTGCATCACCATCGGTCTTGGTCAATATGGTTCCGGTTAACGGCAAGCTTTCATTAAACGCACTGGCTGCATTAACAGCATCCTGACCCATCATGCTATCAATAACGAACAAGGTTTCAATTGGAGAGAGAACATCGTGCACATGTCTGATCTCCTGCATCATCTCGTCATCAATATGCAAACGACCGGCGCTATCGACAATCAGCACATCAATCATCTGGCGCCTGGCCTGGTCCAGTGCCTCTCTTGCGATAAGCGTGGGCTCCTGCTTTTCATGGCTTTCAATCCAGGTCAGGCCATTGTCATGCGCCAAAGTCTGTAGCTGTTTTATCGCAGCAGGTCGGTAAACATCACAACTCACCACCGCTACTTTTTTCTTTTCCTGTTCACTGAGCATGCGCCCAAGTTTCGCTGCCGTCGTCGTTTTACCTGCGCCTTGCAGACCGGCAAGCAAGACGACTGCTGGTGGCTGGGTGTTAAGTTGTAACGGCTCATGCCTGTCACCCATCAGTGAGACGAGTTCCTGGTTGACAATCTTGACCAGCGCCTGACCTGGTGTAAGGCTTGTTAGCACCTCCTTGTCGAGCGCACGTTCCTTAACATGCTGAATAAAGTCCCGCACGACCGGCAAGGCGACGTCCGCTTCCAGCAAGGCCATACGCACCTCGCGCAGTCCATCGCTAATATTTGCCTCGGTCAGGCGGCCCTGACCACGGAGATCCTTAAAGACCCGGGTTAATTTCTCGGAGAGGGTGTCAAACATAGTACAACTTCAGAATTTGCTGGTGTAATAGATAAGCTTCTATTCTAACTGATTAACCGGCTAACCAAAATACACTGTCTTATTTGCCATTCGAGTACTTCTACCGATATTGAGAATGTGCAATCATTCGCGCAACTTTATTGGTAAAATCTGAAAATGGTTATTTTATCTGTCATCTCGATTTTTCTTTATTTATTGGCGACATCTGCTCTGAGTCTTAAGATGTTTCGGCCAGCAACAGCGCCGCGCAATGCCAAACAAATTGCCATGTTCAGCGGTTTTATTGCTGTTACCATGCATGCAATAGTACTGTACGAGGCCACTTTTATCGGACAGGGACTGAATCTGGGTTTTTTCAACACTTTTTCATTACTTGGCTGGATGGTAGCGCTGTTTGTGATGCTATCTTCCCTGTATCGCCCTCTGGAAAATCTGCTCGTTCTTCTGTTTCCATTCGCTGCTCTTGCATTAACCTTTTCGGTGTTGATTCCGGAACAGCGAATTTTAAGTGATTCTCTGACGCTCGGTCTGCGTATTCACATACTGCTCTCAATTACGGCTTACAGTCTGCTAACAGTCAGTGCACTGCAGGCGCTGCTGCTCGCATTCCAGGAAAGACTTATTGCAACCAAACAGATATCAAAGGTGATCAATATCCTGCCGCCTTTGCAGGTAATGGAACAGTTACTGGTGCAGATTATCGTGCTTGGGTTTTTTCTGCTCAGCCTCAGTCTTGCTTCAGGACTGATGTTTCTCAGCGATATGTTCTCACAAAACCTGGTTCACAAGACAGTTCTGTCTATACTGGCATGGATCATTTACGGCATTCTAATCTGTGGCAGATGGCTCGCAGGCTGGAGAGGGAAACGCATCACACGCTGGGCACTGGGTGGTTTTTTCACTCTATTGCTGGCGTATATTGGTACAAAATTCGTACTCGAACTTGTGCTGCAACGGGTCTAAAAGCCACACTTATCTTCCCATTACTTGACAGACATACTGGTCTATAGCGGACAATAGACCGCATCTTAATAAAGAGGTCATTCTTACTTGGACGACATTTCGTTATCGGTACTGTTCGGAACACTTGTACTACTGGTTTTTCTCTCCGCTTTTTTTTCCAGCTCAGAAACTGCCATGATCGCCCTGAACCGCTACCGGCTTAGGCATCTGGTCAAAGAAGGTAAACGTAGCGCCATCATTTCAGAAAAATTGCTGGCGCGTCCGGACCGGTTGATTGGTCTGATCCTGCTCGGGAATAACCTGGTTAATATCATGGCCGCGACTATCGCTACGCTGATTGGCATGCGCCTGCTCGGCGACCTCGGTGTGGCACTGGCACCTTTCATTCTCGTCGTCGTGTTCCTTATTTTTGCCGAGGTGATGCCAAAAACGATTGCCGCCTTTCATCCCGAAAAAATCGCTTTTCCGGCAAGCTATATACTTGCTCCACTGATGAAGATTACCTATCCGGCAGTATGGCTGGTGAACTGGGTTTCAAACGGTTTGCTCAATCTTATAGGGATCAAAACAGATGAACAGGGGGATGCGCCTTTATCTCGAGACGAACTGCGCACCATAGTCAGAGAGGCGGGAGCGCTGATCCCGCAACGACACAGGAAAATGCTACTCAGTATCCTTGAACTCGAGAACGTGACCGTCGACGATATCATGGTGCCAAGGAATGAAATTACGGCCATTGATCTTGATGACCCGGTGAATGAAATCATCGAGCAACTCAATCACTGCCAGCATACCCGTATCCCTATATACCAGTCGAATATAGATAATATGATCGGCATTATCCATGTTCGCCGGGTACCTAGGATCCTGGATGATATGAGTGAGATTGGTATTGATACGATCAAGAGTATCCTGTCCGACTGTTATTTCGTGCCCAAAGGTACACAGCTACATACTCAATTATTAAATTTTCAGAGAAACAGACGACGCTTTGGCATCGTGGTCGATGAGTATGGCGTGATCCAGGGACTGGTGACGCTGGAAGATATTCTCGAAGAGATCGTGGGCGAGTTCACTACCGATCTGCAAACCGCTAATCGGGATATTCAGCCGCAAAGCGACGGCAGCTTTTTAATCGATGGCACGGCCCATCTGCGAGAGATCAACCGCCAGTTGAAATGGCATTTACCGACAGACGGTCCCAAAACGCTCAACGGTCTGTTACTTGAACAGCTCGAATATATTCCTGAATCGGGCACGACACTCAAGATAAATGATTATCTTACTGAAATCACTCAGGTTTCTGACAGTGCCGTCAAAATGGCCAGGCTCCGAGCGATCGATTCACCACCGAAAGAAGAACAGGACTAATCCGGGTACGTTTATTGCTTTTAATTCAGCATACTCCTTAATTTGGACAGGATGGTTTATGGAGAAGCTTGAACGAAGACATTTCAGTCGTATTGATTTCGATGCCCCGGTTGTTATCGAACATGCCCGGCAAAGCTGGGAAACCACACTTGAAGACATCTCGCTAAAAGGTTTACTGGTTAAACGACCGGATAACTGGGAAACCAGCGCACAGAATTTCAACGTGGTCGTACATTTGCCTGAACAAAACATTTGTATGCAAACGCAACTCGCGCATATTGAAGCTGATTCAATGGGTTTTACCTGCATTACCATTGATCTGGATAGCGCTGCGGCACTCAGGCGTGTGGTTGAGCTGAACCTCGGTAATGAAGCACTGTTACAAAGAGAGCTGTCGGCTATGCTGGCTTAACAGCAGTTGCTACCCGGCAAACACTTCCATCACTTCTGAAAGATGTTTTACCGGCTGCAACCGGATGCCTTTGATCGCAGTTTTGGGCGCATTAGCCGCGGGCACCAATGCCTGCTTGAATCCATGCTTACTGGCTTCGTTCAGTCTTTCAACGCCATTCTGAACGGGTCGTATTTCTCCGGAAAGACCGACTTCACCGAAAATGACCATGTCATGCGGCAGCGGTTTGTTTCTGTAGCTGGAGACAATGGCGAGTAGTAGCGGCAGATCAATGGCCGTTTCCTGAATCCTCACGCCACCCACAACATTGGCAAACACATCCTGATCACCGACCGACATACTGGCATGTCGGTGGAGCACCGCCAGCAGTAACGCCAGCCGATTTTGCTCAAGGCCGAGAGCGACACGCCTTGGGTTGGCAAGATGCGACTGGTCCACCAGTGCATGTACCTCGACCAGCAGTGGCCTCGTGCCCTCGCGGGTCACCATCACCGCGCTTCCGGGCACCGGTTCTTCATTTCGTGACAGGAAAATAGCTGACGGATTGCTGACTTCACGCAGCCCCTTATCCGTCATGGCATAAATACCCAGTTCATTGACTGCGCCAAATCGATTCTTGATAGAACGCACTACCCGGAAACGACTACTGCTATCGCCCTCAAAATACAGGACCGTGTCCACCATATGCTCCAACACCCGCGGCCCGGCCAGTGAACCGTCTTTGGTCACGTGGCCAACCAGGAACAGGGCCATATCCGTTTGCTTGGCAAAACGCACCAGCTGCGCGGCACATTCGCGTACCTGTGCGACAGCGCCTGGCGCCGACTGTAACAAATCGCTATAAATCGTTTGTATTGAATCAATAACGATGACCCGAGGTTTCTCCTTGCTGGCGATCTCGATGATCTTTTCCAGATGGTTTTCTGTCAGGATGCGCAGACCTTCAAGTGGCAAACCCAGACGTTTGCCACGTAGTCCTACCTGCTGGGCAGATTCTTCCCCGGTAACATAGAGACTCGATAGGCTGGCACTGCTATTCAGACTGGCCAGCATTTGCAGCAGCAGTGTTGATTTACCGATGCCCGGGTCACCTCCGATCAGTGTCACCGAGCCCTTGACCAGTCCGCCGCCGAGCACCCGGTCCAGTTCACTGATACCGGTCATGACCCTGGCCTCTTCCTCATTTTCAACTTCCGCCAGCGAACAAACCGCGCTCGGTTTCGACAGGTGCTCCCTGAATCGACCGGCATTGGCTGACGGTTTATCAATCAGTATTTCCTGCAGCGTATTCCAGGCCAGGCATTCAGCACACTGGCCCGTCCATTTGGGCGCCTCGGCGCCACAGGCATTACATTGAAAGCGAAGTTTAACTTTAGCCACGTTCGATAAATTCCAGCCGTTTATGTACGCCACATAGAAGTTCATAGGGGATGGTACCGGCATGCTGGGCTATCTCTTCGATAGGCAGCGATTCACCCCAGAGCACAACGCGATCGCCAATCCTGGCATCTGGCTGGTTGCGAAGATCGATGGTCATCATATCCATCGAGGCACGGCCGATCAGGCCACAACGCACATCATTGACCAGTACCGGCGTGCCGGAACGGGCATGGCGGGGAAAACCGTCTCCGTAGCCGGCGGCAATGATGCCTATCGGCATATCTTCCGGACACGACCAGGTTGCACCGTAACCGACGGTATCACCCTGTTTCAGATGCTGGATAGAAATGATCTCTGACTCCAGTGTCATGACCGGTCGTAAACCGTGTTGTTGGGCCAGGCCGTCTGCCAGTGGCGAAACACCATAGATCATCAGACCCGGTCGAACCCAATCAGCATGGGTTTCCGGCAACGCAATGACAGCGGCCGAGTTAGAAATGGTCTTTTCAAGCGGTATGTTATTGCAAAGCTGCTTGAAACAGTCCAGTTGACTGTTGGTTAAAGGATGTCCGCTTTCATTGGCTGTCGCCAGGTGTGTCATCAGGCGCAGTGCCGGCTTGACTGCGCTACAGTCCTGTAATCGCTGCAAGGCGTCATCAAACTGTTCCGGAGGAAAACCAAGCCGGTGCATACCAGTATCGAGCTTTAGCCATACCTGTAACTGCTTTGAGAGCGAGGCCTGTTCCAGTATTTCGACCTGGTGCAGGTTATGGATCACGACATCCAGCTCCAGCTCAGCGATTGTTTCCAGGTCGGTGGCCTTGTGTGGTCCTTCCAGCAACACGATGTCTGTCTTGATACCGGCCTCACGCAGCTGTTCGGCCTCTTCGAGGAAAGCAACTCCGAACGCATCGGCATCATTCAGGGTTCTGGCGACACGGACGATACCGTGGCCATAGGCATCGGCCTTGATAATGGCCATTATTTTTGATTTAGGGGCGAGTTCCCTGATTCGCTGCAGGTTGTGTTTCAGGGCCGCTTTATCAATGACGACCCTAGAAGGTCGCGTCATTCATATACCCCGACCGGGGGCAAGGCGTAGTCGTCAACGTAATTCTCAAAACGGGTGTACTGCCCGCGAAATGCGAGCCTGACCTTACCGATAGGTCCGTTTCGCTGTTTACCGATGATGACTTCAGCTATGCCTTTATCAACACTTTCCTCGTCATAAACTTCATCGCGATAAATAAACAAAATAACGTCGGCGTCCTGCTCTATCGCGCCACTCTCGCGAAGATCAGACATCACCGGCCGTTTGTCGGTACGCGACTCAAGGCTTCGATTCAACTGCGATAAGGCAATAACAGGCACATTAAGTTCTTTCGCCATGGCTTTTAAAGAACGTGAAATTTCGGAGATCTCCGTCGCCCTGTTCTCGCTGGTACCGGCAACCTGCATAAGTTGTAAATAATCAATGACGATCAGGTCGAGACCGTGTTCTCGCGAAATTCGTCGGCAGCGGGCACGAAGTTCTGCGGGAGTCAGTGCAGGCGTATCGTCGATAAACATCTTTGTTTCCTGCAGGATCCCCACCGCAGATGTCAGTCGCGGCCAGTCTTCATCTTCCAGCTTACCGGTTCTGACTTTGTGCTGATCGATACGTCCCAGTGAGGACATCATGCGCATGGCCAGCTGTTCGCCCGGCATTTCCATACTGAATACGGCAACGCTGTGTTTTTCCTTGATAGCGGCGTGTTCTGCGATATTGATGGCGAGAGCCGTTTTACCCATGGAGGGTCTGCCCGCAACGATAATCAGATCCGAGCGCTGCAATCCCGCTGTTTTCAGATCAAGGTCATCGAAACCGGTGGCTACACCGGTAATCGGACTGTCTTTATGAAACAGCTCATCAACTCTATCCAGTGCGTCTTTTAAATATTCCTTTATAAACTGATAACTCTTCCTGCCGCGTGTTTCCTGTTCAGCGATCTCGAAAACAGTCTGCTCGGCAAACTCCAGGATTTGCTCGCTACTTCGGCCCTGAGGATTAAAAACGGTATCATTAATTTCAGTTGTGGCGTGAATAAGCTGTCTTAATATGGAACGTTTACGAACAATATCGGCATAGGCGCTGATGTTGCTGGCACTGGGGGTATTCTCTGCAAGTGCGGCCAGGTTACGCATGCCACCGGCGTCTTCCAGCATATGATGATTTTCAAGCCACTCGGCAACGGTGACGATATCATAGGGGTTGCCTTCATTGCTGAGCTGGAGGATCGCGCGGAAGATGATGCGATGATCTTTTCGGTAAAAGTCTTCTTCCCTTACCCTTTCAGCCACCTTGTCCCAGGCTTCCTTGTCGAGAAATACACCGCCAAGAACGGCCTGTTCGGCCTCGATGGAATGCGGCGGTATTTTTAGAGCTGTTGTCTCAACGTCACCCGGCAAGGGTGTCGGCAAGGTATCCTGCATCTAATTCCCCTGGATCAGTTTCTGACCCCGTAGCGATAAACAGACGAATAATTATGCGTCATGTTTAACGAATGTTTGTAAGTCTTGCAGACCGGGATCAGGATTCTTCCTCCGGTACAACGGTCACCTTTATGGTCGTCGTGACGTCGGCATGCAGCTGCACATCAAATTCATAGTCGCCGGTACTTCGAACCGGGCCCTCAGGCAGTCGTATTTCATGTTTCTCGAGTTCAGCGCCGGTTGCGGCTACTGCTTCAGCAATATCGATAGTGCCTACAGACCCGAATAGCTTGCCCTCGGAACCGGCTTTGCGGCTAATCGTTACACTGACATCTTTCAATTTTTCAGCCCGGACAGTGGCAGCGGCCAGCGCTTCCTGCTGTTGCTTTTCCAGTTCAGCTTTACGCTCCTCGAACATGGCCACGTTTTCGCTGGTCGCGGATACCGCTTTGCCACTCGGGATCAGATAATTTCTGCCATAGCCTGGTTTTACCTTGACCTTATCGCCAAGATCGCCAAGCTTGTGGACTTTTTCAAGCAAGATAACTTCCATCAGATTACCTCAATTCAACGTTTTTAATCATAACAAAATGACTGCTCGCAGTCCTCAAAGATCCATCCCTGATTCACTTTTTTTCCTTCGCCAGTTCACATAAACGTCTGTCATACCCAAACAGGCGATCAATATGCCAAGCTGCGGCAATAGCAATAGAAAACAATACATCACCACCAGCCAACTGTTGGACAAACTGTATTTGTCTACATTGCGATGCACCGCGGCAATGCCCTGAATCAAATACATAAATAACATCACGAACAGGACATCCCTTAACAGCCCCTGCCAGGGGGAAGCCATTACTATTGCCAAAACAACAATAATACCGCTTACCGGAAGTATCGCTGTAGGCAAGGCCAGCCGGTAAAACTCCTGTCGAAAGGCCCCTGTGTTATACAGTCTGGACTGCCACCAGCGTGCCAGCAAAATGCTCATAAAAATGTTTAACATCAGGCCAACGGCCATTATCGCGTTAAACAATATTGAAGCCGTGGCTAGCGCTTCCCGGTATATCGGCAGTTCCTCGACGGGCACGCTTTTTTCCAACATCACCTCAAACCAGCTTTGCCACCAGCCAGCGACGTCATCTATGAACACATACATGCTGATAATCAGCATGATGGCTATCAGCCCGGCAAACAACAGCGCCAGGCCCTGGGACTCTGTCAATCGCAATACGGCAGCAGTACCGCAAACCGGTAACCAGATTCCCAATGCATAAGCGATCCCCAATTGATAAGGGATGCCGGTAACTACAATAAACAGCAATAAGATAGCCAGGCTTGCCGTCAGTGTTTGCAGGCCAAACACACTGCCTTTTCTTAGTGTTATCAGTCCAACCACTGTGCCACTTATCAGGTAGGCAAAGGGTGGCATTAGTAATGAAAGCAGGGCGCTCGCAGCCGTCGTTAAGATGGCCTGCAGTCTGCCACCAAGTATATAGTTACCAATCAATTTTCAAGTTGCAGCTGTAGCCGGAAGACCGGTGACAGCTTCTGCGCTGCAAACTTTAGTGCGCGTCGCAGTAAGGAATCAATGCCAGGTAGCGTGCACGCTTGATAGCCGTTGAAAGTTGCCTCTGGTAGCGGGCATTGGTACCGGAAATGCGGCTTGGAACGATCTTCCCGTTCTCCGATACGTAATTTTTCAACATAATGGTATCCTTGTAATCGATTTCAGTTATACCTTCAGCAGTAAATCTGCAATAGCGTTTTCTTTTAAAGTAACGAGACATAAGTATTACCTCTGTTTATTCTTCAGTGGCTGGCTCAGCAGCGTCTTTTGTGGCTTCCTGTGTATCAGCCGGTGCTTCGCTGACGGTCTCTTCAGTAGCCTTTGCGGGTGCAGCTGGCTTTTTTTCCGGTGCAGCTTCAGGCTTCTTGTCATCTTCGTCGTTGGCTTTGGCCAGTGGCGAGATATCAGTGACGGCATGATCCATCTTGATGACCAGGTTTCGAATTACCGCATCGTTGAATCGGAAGCCTTCTGTTAACTGTTTCAAGGTCTCGGCATCACATTCAATATTCATTAATACGTAGTGCGCCTTATGAATCTTGTTGATGGGATAAGCCAGCAAGCGGCGACCCCAGTCTTCAAGTCGATGGACTGTACCACCGTTGCCGGTAATCTGGCTCTGGTAGCGCTCTAGCATGGCAGGAACCTGCTCACTCTGATCCGGATGGACCAGAAATACGATTTCATAGTGTCTCATTGTGTATCCTCACGGTTAAAGCCTCCCCACTAAATGACGGGGTGAGGCAAGGAAAGTGGCGCGGATTGTAATGGATCAATATCCACTGTGCAACGAAACCGGGCGGAAATTGGCAAAAACGCGCAGAAAACGCAAAATGACCTGATAATGCCCGGCAATTCATTAACATTCTTCAAATTCGTGGCCTTTAACCCGACCGGCTTGCTGCTGCTTTGTTTGTCAGGCTGTGCGGCTCCCGAAAAAATAGCTGACATCACCCCAACAGATACGGCTGGTCAGGCCTATCTGGGTGCCGCACTGACACACTCTGATTCAGGGCAAGGCGTCCGTATCGCAAAAGTGCTGCCCGGCCCGCTGAAAAAAGCATTACAAACTGAGATCGCCGTTGATCTTGAGAGCCAGGCGCTGTTGCGCATTAATGACCAGACGGTCACGCTGGAGAATTTCAACGAAATCCTATCGCATTATTTTCCAGGTCAGGAGATTCAACTGACGTTTTCTGCTCTGGCTGATTCAACAGCTGAACCTATCACAATTGCAGTGACTTTAGGCAACAAGGATAACTGGACAGGGCCGCTGGTTAAGCGCGGGCAACTGGCAGCGACTGAAAGACGCGTCAGACACTTACCCGAGCGTGCGCCGGATTCCGAACTGGCAAGCCTGATCAAGAGTGAACTGGATCAGAACGGGCTTCGTCAGGATATCGATAATCTGCATGGTTTATTTGATGAATGGCGGCAGCGAGACAACGGTTTCCATTCTCTTTCGCGCGTCTTGTTCTCATTTGAACAGCCGTACCAGTTGCCTTTACTCGAACAAACAATTGCCGCCCCGATGCAAGCCTTCCCTGCCCAACCCGAGCAAATTTTTGTCGAGATAGCCAGAAATATGGACCTCGCACTACCCTCATTAAAAACATGCAGTTCGTCTGTCATCGACCAACAGCAATTGGCGCAGGCAATACAGGCGGGCCAGCAGGCCATCAATAGCGCATTCTCAGTCTTCTCTTATGAAGACAGGAAAACGATGCTGGATAATTTACATTACCTGCTGACAAACCTGTCACAGCGAGTGCCGCCAGCTGCCCAGCCAATGCCTGAAAGGTCGATAGCCATCATGAATAGCAGCATGGAGATCGATTACCAGGCGTTGCTCTCGGCAGCGACTGCCTTTAACTGTTTTCTCGGCAAGGACATCATGTTCAGCACAGATATGGAATCCGACACTATCGTCCCGGGCAAAATACACAAGGCTATCACCGGTGAGATCGACGCCGTAATTCAAATCGGGGAAAACTGGGTCGTGTTTGGCAGTAAGGCAGACAACCGTTATGACATGTCCGTTATCGATATTGTCCTTGAACCTGGCGGCAATGATGTCTATCGCGCTTCAAGCTTTGAACCCGGCACGCTGCAGCTGATTATTGACGAGGGCGGCAACGATCTCTACCAGGGCGACGAGGCCGGGCTGGCAGCAGGCACGATGGGCGTTTCGTTGCTGGTTGATCATGCCGGCAATGACCGCTATTACGGCAAGCTGGGTAGCAACGGTGCAGGACTGATGGGTATCGGTGTGCTCATTGATTATTCGGGGAAAGACATTTACCAGGCCGATTATTTTTCCAATGGCGCCGCTTTTTATGGTGCCGGTGTGCTACTTGATACTGGCCTTGAGGCAGACATTTTCGAATCCACCAGCTTCAGCCAGGGTTTTGGAGGTCCACGCGGCTTTGGCCTGCTGTTCGATCGAGGCGGTAATGACCTCTATCGTGTAAACCAGGCCAGTCCATCCGTGTATGGTACGGCTGCGGTTTATTCAAGCTTCAGCCAGGGATTCGGCTTTGGTCTACGTGGTTATGACACTGGCGGTATCGGTGTCATCTATGATGCGAGCGGCAATGATCGTTACGAGGGTGGTGAATTCAGTCAGGCTGGAGGCTATTTCTGGGCACTGGGCATTATACATGACCAGAGTGGTGATGACCTGTATTACGGTAATCGATACAGCCAGGGATTTGGCGTGCATCAGGCTACAGGGATACTGTTTGATAGGGCCGGCAATGATAGCTACTGGGGCATGACAGCAGCGTGTCAGGGTGCGGCATGGGATGTCGCACTGGGTTTGCTACTCGATACAGAAGGCAACGATAGCTATAGCGGAGACAACCTGTGCCAGGGCGCAGCAGCCATGCAGGCCCAGGCCTGGCTTATCGATATGCGCGGTCAGGACCATTATGTTGCTAAAGGACCATCAGTTCAGGGACGTTCAGGTAAAAACACCTATCATTATGATCCTGAAAAGCCGGTCTACAGCTGGTCCTTGTTAATGGACCTGGATAACGATCTGGATTTTTTTTCGAGCGGTCACGGCAATGATTCAAGCAGCTTCTTTTCCGACATTGATAACAGCGCGCCGGAAAACAGTCGGGTCAATGGCATATTCATGGACAACCCCGCCGTAAAATCAATTTCCGTCTATTGATTTCGCTGTCGAACCGCCTCGTATAACACAATACCTGTCGCTACAGAAACATTGAGGCTCTCGATTTCGCCAATGAGTGGTATCGAGGCAAGGAAGTCACACTCTTTTGCAACGCCAGCACGAAGTCCTTTTTCTTCACCACCCATGACCAGGGCTGTCGCTGAAGTCATATCAATGTCATAGATTGATTGCTCCGCATCGGCGGCCGTGCCAACCAGCCAGACTCCCGCTTCCTTCAGTTCGCGCATGGCCCTGACCAGGTTGACGACAGTGATCACAGTAATCTCCTCGACCGCCCCGCTCGCGACCTTGCGTACCGTGTCAGTAATTCCGGCAGAACGATCTTTAGGTACGATAACGGCGCTAACACCTGCGGCAACGGCGGTGCGAATGCAGGCACCGAGATTATGCGGGTCCTGCACCGAATCGAGGACCAGGTATAAGAAGTTACTGTCCTTGTTTTTTTCGAGGAAGGTTCCCAATTGCATAGTCATATCATGCGCGGGTGCCCTGGTCTCTATAATCACGCCCTGATGACGACCTCGCACCATCTTATCCATGGCATGCCTGGCTACAAGTTGAACCGTTATACCCTGTTGCTCGAACTGCTGTTTTAATTTCCTTAATGCATTCGATGTCTGCCCGTCCAGCATCCAGGCTGCAAGAATATTCTCGGGCGTCTTATTGAAAAAGTGTTCAACCGCGTGGATCCCGAATAGTTGTTGCTTTTTGTTACTCATCTTCAGCCAGTTCAAAATCGATTTTGCGATCTTCCAAATCTACACGACTAACAACGATTGTTACTTTTTGACCTAACTGGAATTTGCGACCGCCACGTTCACCTCTCAAACTATGAGTGACCGAATCAAAATGGTAGTAGTCAGCCGGTAGATTACTGATATGGATCAGGCCCTCGATAAAAATATCATCCAGCATTACGAACAGCCCAAATGAAGTTACAGAGCTGATGCTTCCTCTGAACGTCTGGCCAATCTTGTCATTCATAAACAGGCACTTTAAACGTTGCATCACATCTCTCGACGCTTCTTCAGCCCGGCGTTCGGTCATCGAGCAATGCTCTGCCAGTTCCAGCATCGATTGCCTGGTGTAGGGGTATTCATCAGCCGGTATATTGGCAACGACGTGTGCCAGTGCGCGATGCACCATCAGGTCTGGATAGCGACGTATCGGCGAGGTAAAGTGGGCATAGGCGTCAAAGCCGAGACCAAAATGGCCCTCATTTTCAACGCTGTAAACAGCCAGCGGCATACTTCGTAGCAGAACCATTTCAAGCAGTTCTGCATCATCGCGTTGCCTGATCTTCTCTACCAGTGTGGCGTAATCACTTGCACTCGGTCGCTCGCCACCACCAAGACTCAGGCCACGCGATGATGCAGAACTGCTTGAAATGGTACTGCTACGAAGTATGCCGCTGGCTGTTTACAGCGTTGA
>CAJIBF010000093.1_pt1 | contig 22043 bp, 26 predicted proteins | sample 9199291 | NCBI WGS metagenome assembly CAJIBF01 (sample SAMEA7708293, study PRJEB35096) | sediment metagenome | biome: marine neritic benthic zone biome [ENVO:01000025]; feature: sediment [ENVO:00002007]; material: shallow marine sediment [ENVO:03000034] sea grass bed [ENVO_01000059] ...
AAATAAGAATAAACATCAGAATTATGAAAATATTGTTCACTATTTGAGAACTATAGATGGGTCAGCTAGAAGATATGTCGATCTTTATTCGCGTCGTCGACGCGGGTGGTATCAGCCGCGCGGCTGAACAGCTTGGCATGGCCAAGTCTGCCGTAAGTAAGCGCTTACAAGAATTGGAGAATAGACTCGGCGTGCGCCTGCTCAATCGAACGACACGAAAATCCAGCCTCACCGAGGCTGGCGAAAACTACTACGAGCGGGCCTTACGCATCACTGATGATGTGTCAGAACTCAATACCCTGACCAGTGACACGCATAGTGCTCTGCAGGGGACGATCAGCCTTGCCGCGCCCTTATCGTTTGGCGTATCCCATCTATCGGCAGCGATAGATTCATTTCTGAAGCTGCATCCGGGGATCAAGATCAATATTGATTTTTCAGACCGGCGGGTCGACCTCGTCGAGGAAGGTCTCGACCTCGCCTTTCGCATTGCACAGCTCAGTGACTCGACCCTGGTGGCCCGCCGCATCTGTCCCATTCGTATCCTGCTCTGTGCCAGCCCGGAATACATAGAACAACACGGCCAGCCCACACATCCGGAAGATTTAAAGTCACATCAATTGCTGCATTACAATATGTCAGGCACCGCGAGTTTGAAGTTTGTTGACGCCGAAGGCGATGAACAGCGAACGAGGGTGAAACCGTTTATCGAGGCCAATAACGGTGAATTTCTGCGTGATATGGCAATAGCCGGGCACGGGCTGGTGGCGACACCGACGTTTATCAGCTGGCAGGCTATCGAACAGGGAAAGTTACTACCGGTTATGTGTGACTGGCGATTGCCGGAGATCAGCGCCTACGCCGTCTATCCAAAAACCCGCTACCTGTCTCAGCGTCTGCGCACACTGATTGATTTTCTGGTCGAGCGTTTCGGCGACCAACCTTACTGGGACAGGAATATCCGGCTTTAAGTCTTTGTCTTTTAGGACGATAATGATACTGCTCGGCGATTACGCACAGGGATGGCGTGACCCTTAGGGAATTACGCGATGAAGTACATAATAATAAATCTACTACTACTTTTTAGTTTCTTAATAGCAGGCTGCTCCGGAAGCGATGGCGGTGAATCACTGCCTGATACAATACGTATCGGCGTGCTGCCGGATGAAAGCCCGGAAAAACTTCGAGAACGTTATGCGCTGCTGTTTGATTACATCTCCAAAGAACTGGATAGAAGTTACGAACTAAAGATACCCGCAGACTACAGCGACCTGCTGGAAATGTTTAAAAACAAGGAGGTCGATCTCGCTTACTTTGGTGGTGTGACGTTTCTCAGGGCGCAGCGGGATTATAGTGCCGTGCCGCTCGTCATGCGCGATACGGACCTGCGCTTTACCAGCTACATACTGGCAGGCGCTGACGATAACAGAACTGACTTACAGGATTTTATCGGCGCAAGTTTCAGTTTTGGTTCCAGATTATCAACCTCAGGTCATCTGATGCCGCGCTATTTCCTGAAAATGGAGGGTATCGAACCCGAATCATTTTTTTCCAAGGTCGTCTACTCAGGCAAACATGATAAGACCGCCTATAGTGTGCGCGATGGTCTGGTCGAACTTGGCGCCGCCAATGCCAAAATCATTGACACCATGTTCAGGGACGGACGACTGGATGAAGATAAGATTCAAATCATTCACGAGACGCCACCCTATGTCGACTACGTCTGGGCCTTACAGAACGATTACCAGGAAAAGTACCAATTGAAGATTGTGAATGCGTTTTTATCGTTAAACCCTGCTAGTCACGAACACGAACAAATATTGAGCGCAGTCGATGCAGGGGGGTTTCTTCCGGCCTCTGACAACGACTTCGCCAAGCTAAAGTCTGTTTTTATCGAGCAGGGCTTTAATAAAGACTGATGCAAAACAATATCATCGCCAACGTTCGCTTGTTGATACTGGTTTCACTGTTGCTTGGCGCGACTATCATACTGGTCGTCTCCGTACAAAAAATCCGGGTCCAGGGACTGACAGAAAAAAGCATCGACTATCATTTTTATTCCATCACCTATCTAGATGCCATATTCAGAGAGATCAGGCTCATCAGTGAACATTTACACTTCGAAGAACATTTGGAAAAAAGACTCGAAGATTTGCCAGTCGAAAGTTTTAATCATCATTTTGAAGAAGTCGCCCTGAATGAACTGTCCCATGTCCGGTTTACCATTGATGAAAATCTGAAAAAACTCAGAAATATACAGGATGCGTTTGGCGTCGAGCCTTTTGGTGCCATGCTGACAAGAATGCAACAAACCTTCGAAACCTATGAGCAGCTTAGGCTTTTCAGTCATGAAACAACCTACAAGATGATATCTATTATTCAAAGACTGGAGGCATTTCAATTACAAGTTGAGCAACTGGAAAGACTGCACAGGATAGAGAATGAAAAGCTTATAAAGCAGCGGCAGGAAAATCTTGATAATGATTTTATTGTCCTTATAGCTACGACAGTTCTCGCCCTGCTCTTTGGCAGCGTGCTTATCTATAAGGTCATGCTTTCTATCAGGGAAATTTTACAGATCCAGCAGGAAACAAGCGATGAGCTATTCGACGAAAAAGAACGCAGCCAGACGACATTAACTTCCATCGGTGATGGTGTCATCACGACCGATACGCACGGTACGATTGAATTTATGAACCCAATCGCGGAACAGCTCACCAAATGGACAATGGAAGAATCCATGGGTAAGCCTGTTACCGAGATCTTTAATATCATCAATGAAGAGACCGGTCAGCCTGCAACAGAGATAGTAAAGCGCGTATTACGTGACGGCGTCGTAGTAGGACTCGCCAACCATACGGTACTGATTAGCCGCGATGGCAGTAAACGCTCGATTGAAGACTCTGCCGCGCCGATACGCGATCGCGATGGCGACATCAGCGGTATTGTCATTGTTTTTCATGATGTGACCCATGCGCGCAGGATGGCGGAAGAGATGACCTGGCAGGCGTCACACGATGCCCTGACCGGATTGAAAAACCGGCATAAGTTTGAAGAAGTATTGAAGAACGTGATTGAAGATATTTCTGAAAACGGACATCAACATGCCTTCCTCTACCTTGACCTGGACCAGTTTAAAATTGTTAACGATACGTCAGGGCACGTTGCCGGCGACGAGTTACTGAAAGAAATTGCTTTCGTAATCAAGTCGCAGGTCCGCGATGTCGATACCGTTGCCCGACTCGGCGGTGACGAGTTTGGCATCCTGCTGGCTTCATGTCCGATCGAAAAAGCGGTCTCCATTGCCGAACAGGTCCGGGAAGCCATCAGGGATTTTCGCTTCGTATGGGAAGATAAATCGTTCTCACTGGGCGTTAGCATAGGTCTGGTACCTGTCAGCACCGCGATGAGTAAAATAGGCGATATCATGCGCGCCGCCGATATCGCCTGTTATGCCGCCAAGGATATTGGCAGAAACCGCGTACATATTTACCAACCGGATGACGCAGAATTACTCATTCGTGAAGGTGAAATGGAATGGGTTGAGCGCATCAACGTGGCATTGGAGCAGAATAAATTTGTGCTTTACAGTCAGAATATTGTTCCTTTTTCCGCAGAAGAACAAGGTGTTAAACACTTTGAAGTTTTATTGCGCATGGTGGACGACGATGATGGGCTGGTAGCGCCTATGGCATTTATCCCGGCGGCTGAACGCTATAATCTGATGCCGCAAATTGACCGCTGGGTTATCAATAACGTTTTTGAGAAAGTAGAAAAGAACAATGTGCAAAATCTCGGTTTTTTTTCAATCAATATATCCGGACAAAGTCTGGGTGATGAATCATTCCTGAAGTTTGCCACTACCCGAATTGAAAACTCGACTATTCAACATGACAAGATCTGTTTCGAGATTACTGAAACGGCCGCAATCTCGAATTTCCCACAGGCACTTAATTTTATAGGTGCACTTAGAGAAAAAGGTGTCCAGTTTGCGCTGGATGATTTTGGCAGTGGGCTCTCGTCATTCGGCTACCTGAAGAATATGAAGGTAGATTACCTGAAGATAGACGGCACATTTGTGCGTGATATGCTGAACGATGAGATCGATCATGCCATGGTGCAGTCGATTAACAGTATCGGTCACACGATGAATATCAAGACCATCGCCGAGTTTGTTGAAAACGAAGAACTGGTTCATTACCTGAAGGCTATCGGTGTGGACTACGGTCAGGGCTATGGCCTGGCGCGTCCAGAGCCGCTTTGATAAGGCGCACCCTGATTTTTAAACACTTATCATCGGAATCTGATCGCTGATTTATCGTGCAGGAAACTGCTCATGCTTTGGCAACGCTTCTGTCCCTTCAAACCAGCATGCCCTTGATGCCCAGAATATGTTCCACATTGGCCTGATACCGGGGTCTTCATCCAGCGTTCCCGCTGTTACTACAATATTTTTTCCGCCCTGCACCGCCCATGGCATGGATGAGCCGCACTGTTTGCAAAATGTGGTGGCGAAATACTTTGCATCCGGGTGTTCATAACGGCCAAGAGATGCTTCGCCCTGCGTCCAACTGAATTGTTCCGGTGGCACGAACAGGTTGGCGGCATGTGCACTACCGGTAAACTTTCGACAACGTGAACAGTGGCAGTATTGAAATACTTTTATCGGTCCTGTTATACGGTATTTGATCGCGCCACAAAGGCAGCTGCCGTTGATTGATTGTTCAGACATAGCATCGCCCTGCTCTGTTCATTCAGGTTTATAGTATCGGATATAATCTGGCCGGGGCCAGTCTTCCGGAAAGTACAGCATAATTAAGGATTTGGGATTGACCTTGACCAGTCAATTCGTCTATTTTTCTTACCATGTCTGATGCCGAGGAAAAACGTAAATTAAAAACGGCGGCTTATCTGGAATCCAAAACTACCGAACAGCTTGCCGCCGATCTTGCGAATAACCTGCAACAGTATCGTGTTGCCTCACTGGAGCCTGATTCAACACAGTCTATTCCCAATCTTGATCACATGTGCGCGATAGCTGAAGAGATAAAAAAGCGGCTGAGCAATCAATAAGCACCAGCTATTCAGTCAGCGTCAACAGAATATCGGCATACCAGGAACAGTTCAGGCCCAGTGCTTCATCCAGTTCGACATCGCGGGTACCTACATCCAGTCTGGCGGAGTGAATGCCGAGCAAGGCAAACTGCAAATCTCCAAGTTCTTCATTTTCCTGCGCCAGACGCATGACGACGGGTGCGCCACTGATACCGCGATGCGTACGCGCATCGGTCAGGAAGAATCCCTTACCCTGAAAACGATAACCGAAAGACGATGCGAGTGCACCCTGTCGGACCACCGGCATGTTATGCAGGCTGTCATGAAAGCCAAGCGGATAACCAATGATGACGAGCGATGCGCCAATGTCTATCTGTGCATCACCGGATACAAGGTGGTCAATAGTAAATGCTCTGTAAAAAAAACTGTCTGGTAGTGCAGACGGGTCAAGTTTTATCACGGCCACATCGATATCACCGGCAGAATCGACAGCCTGGCACCAGAGGCGATTTTCTCCTTGATAGAGTGGTATCGAGTAGTTAACAACGGAGGCGATATTCTGCTCATCGGTATGTAAAACAATTTCTATCCGATCCGGCACATGGTCGCTCTTCTCATCCAGCATCACATGTCTGCTGGTGACGAGAAAAAGTTTGTCATCGCGACTGAAAAAGAAACCGGAGGCATTGGTTAGCGAAGCGTCACCCTGGTAGGTCACAATACGGGTCGTCGTCAATGGAAGGGCTTCTAGCATCATTTACTATAGTAGCTTTTTCATTCGAGCTGGCGCTAGTTAATTGACGCCAATTCATACCATTGACGTCAAAATTCGGCGTTTTCGAGTAAAACCTGGTTTTGATTACAGTTCAGAACGCTAATTCTCAACTTAACTTACTCTTTTTATTAATATTTTTAAGAACTAACCGGTGTGAACCCCAAAGGCATCATTCTTGCTATGTGGATTGTTAATGTCTGGACTAAACGTCTCTGATAACAAATCGTGTTTCGGGAGCACGAACAAAATGAATAATAATAAATTTTACGAAAGTATCGTCAACGGTCTAACCGATTTTATCGCACTACTCGATACGAACTATACCTATACGGGCATCAATCCGGCCTATAGCAAGGCGCTAGGCATGGATGAAGATGACGTTATTGGAAAAACCCCTGCCGATCTGTTTGGCGAAGAACTTTTTAATTCAGTGATCAAACCCGAAGCTAAACGCTGCCTGCAGGGCAAAAATACAAACTACCAGTCATGGTTCAATTTTAAGACTCTAGGCAAGCGCTACATGGATGTGCATTTGCATCCTCATTATTCAGATAATGCGCAAATAGATGGTTACATTGTACAACTGTCAGACATCACAGAGTCTCACCGACAGCAAATAGCACTCAGCGACTACAAACTGGCCGTGGAAAATGCAATGCAGGGCATCTCCAGGCTGGATGCCAACGGTGTCTTCGTCATGGTCCGGGATGACTATGGAAAAATGCTTGGCTATGACAATCCGGAGGAACTGGTTGGAAAACCCTGGACAGATACCGTACCTGAGGAAGATCATCACAAAGGCATTGCTGCATTTGAAACCATGTTAAAAGAGGGCCGCGGTGAAGGAGAGACGCTGGCCTTACGAAAAGACGGTTCTACCTTCTACAAGCATGTACTGCTGGTGCAGATTAAAGATGAAAATGGCAATCACAAAGGACACTATTGCTTCATGCGCGACATCACCAAGCGCAAGCAAACCGAAATAAAGCTTATAGAAAACGAATGCCGTCTGCAGGAGATCATCTCTGCCACCAACGTCGGTACCTGGGAATGGGATCTGAAAAGCGGAAACATGAGCCTGAGTACGCGCTGGGCAGAGATCGCGGGCTACCAGCTAGAAGAACTGTTACCGTTCAGCAGCGAGCGCTGGAAGGAGTTGATCCATCCTGATGACGTCGAAAAAGCAGAAACGCTTTTACAAAAACACTTTTCCAGACAGCTTGACTATTATGTCAGCGAATATCGAATTCGTCATAAGAAAGGTCACTGGCTGTGGGTGACCGAACGTGGCCAGGTCGTGGAGTGGGGCAAGGATGACACACCCGTGCGCATGTCGGGCACGTTGAGTGATATCAACAGAAATAAAATCGCTGAACAGGAATTAAACAAATTATCACTGGCCGTGGAGGCCAGTAATGCCTCCATCGTAATCACCGATACCCAGGGAAATATTGAATATGTTAATCCGGGTTTTATTAAAAATTACGGTTATCAAAAGCATGAGGTGCTGGGGAGAAATATTGATGTTCTCAACAGTAAACAGGCCTCAATGGGCAATTACGACGAACTGCGTTTGCATATCAAGAACGGTCGGAACTGGCGCGGCATACTGCCACACAAGAGAAAAGACGGCACCATTCAGCAAGACCGTGTGATCATCTCTTCTGTAAAAAACGACCAGGGTAAAATCACGAACTACATCAGTATCCAGGAAGACATTACCTATGAATACGAACTGTCGAAGAAACTCAGCTTTCAGGCATCACACGATGCCCTGACCGGTCTGGTTAACCGGCGTGAGTTTGAAAGACGCGCACTGCGGCTGCTCGGTTCGGTAAAAACGACAAATTTACAACACGCACTCTGCTTCCTCGACCTCGACCAGTTCAAGGTGGTCAACGATACCTGTGGTCACGTTGCCGGCGATGAGTTACTGCGCCAGATAAGCACTGTTTTGCGCGAGGAAATCAGGGATCGCGATACACTGGCACGACTGGGCGGCGATGAATTTGCGATACTGATGGAACACTGCACGCTCGAAGACGCTAAACGCGTTGCCTCAACTATTCAGAATACCCTGCAGGAATATCAATTTACCTGGGGTGAACATGTATTCCGTATCGGTGCCAGTATCGGCCTGGTGCCTATCGATGAAAATATAGAAGATTTGAATGAACTGATGAAACATGCCGATGCCGCATGCTACGCCGCCAAAGAACTGGGACGCAATCGTATTCACGTGTTTCATCACCTGGATGAAACGCTTGCACAGCGCCAGGGCGAAATGCAGTGGGTAACAAAAATTTACCGTGCCCTGGAAAGCGATCAGTTTTGTCTTTTTGCACAGCGTATCGAGCCGCTTAATTCAGCCTCCAAAGAATGTCACTATGAGCTGCTGTTAAGAATGTGTGAGCACGACGGTAAGATTTACCCACCGGGCAGTTTTCTACCCGCCGCCGAACGCTATAACCTGATCTCGAAAATCGATCGCTGGGTAATTCAGCATGCGTTAAAGGTCCTGTCTTTACACCCCGAGTTTCTTGAAGAAGTTAAATACGTTTCCATCAATATCTCCGGCCAGTCGCTAACTGAAGACTCATTTATTGAATTCGTTATTGACCAGCTGCGGCAGTATGCGGATATTGCAAACAAGATTTGTTTTGAAATTACTGAAACGGCCGCGATCGCCAACCTCACCAAGGCCCGTGAAATGATCATCCGCCTGAAAGAGCTGGGATGCTATTTTGCACTGGATGATTTCGGCAGCGGGCTGTCGTCATTTGCCTATCTGAAGAACCTGCCTGTCGACAGTATTAAAATTGATGGCATGTTCGTTAAGGACATACCGTTGGATCCAATCGATCACGCGATGGTGAAATCGATCAACGAGATTGCCCAGGTAATGGGTATGCAAACCATTGCGGAATTTGTGGAAAATGACAGTATCAAAGACATGCTGAGCGAGATTGGTGTCAACTATGCACAAGGCTTCGGCATTGGCAAACCGGTACAGCTCGGTGAGATACTGGATTTGACGGCGCCTCTGGATAACGTCATTGCCATAAACAACGCCTGAGCATTCACGTTCGCTGGTTGCTACACGGAGTCATTTGGTAGTAGTGTCTACGCTACTGCAAACCCGACTAATTACACTCGTTTATGCCTGAAGGCCCTGAAATACGCAAAGCTGCTGACAAGGTTGAAAAGGCGATATGTGCCTATCCCGTTGATGACGTTTTTTTTGCCTTCGCGCACCTCAAGCAATACGAAAGCGAACTGGCTGGACGAGAGATCGTTTCTGTGGAAACGCGTGGCAAGGCCATGTTGATTCATTTTGATAATGAACTGAGTATCTACAGTCACAACCAGCTGTATGGGCGCTGGCAGGTACGGGCTGCATACAGCTATCCAAGAACCGGCAGACAGTTGCGGCTGGCCATTCATAATCGGAAAAAGTCTGCGCTGCTTTACAGCGCCTCTGATATAGAGGTGTTAACGCAGGAAGAGATTCCGACGCATCATTTTCTTTCCAGGCTCGGACCTGATGTACTGGCTATAAAACCGGAACAGGTACTGACGCAGCTGCAATCAGAAAAATTCCGCCGTCGCCAGCTGGTTTCGCTGTTTCTCGATCAGCATTTTCTTGCTGGAATTGGCAACTACTTGCGTAGTGAAATTCTATATATTGCCGGACTGTACCCGCGTTTGCGACCGGTGGATATTACTGAAGAACAGCAATTGCAACTGGCCGACGCAGCCGTGTTTACCTCTAAACAATCCTATCGACACAATGGAGTTACCAACGACCTCGAACTGGCCAAACAGCTCAAGGCAGAAGGACACAGTCGTGGCCAGTATCGACACTGGGTATTTGATCGAGCTGAACAGCCTTGTTATAAGTGCGGTACATCAATAGAAAAAGATTTTGCAGCAAGCAGGCGGTTTTACTATTGTCCAATCTGTCAGGAAGAGTAAAAGACCGCGCCTGAACGGAGAACAAACTTCGGAGTCTATAAAGTATTGAACAGATATTTATTTCTATGCAGACCAGGCTTATATTACTGTTTTTTATATTTATGCTATCCGGCTGTGCCAGCCAGGTACCACTCCTAATACAGTACTCACCTGACCCCGATATTTCATATCTGCAGGTTAAGGAGAACCTTAGTTCTTTTGTGGGTCAGCCGGTCCGCTGGGGTGGCAAAATCATTTCCGTTGAGAACAGGGAGCAATCAACCTGGATTGAAATACTTGCAACCCGGTTGAGAGCATTTGGACGGCCCGGTTACTATGACCAGTACCAGGGACGCTTTATTGCGCGCATCGATGGGTTTCTTGACCCGGAATACTATGCCAAGGATAAGCAGTTAACCGTGTTTGGTTTTATCGAAGACAAGCTGACAAAAAATATAGATGAACATGCCTATGAATATCCGGTGATTGCTGTCAGCGACTATTACCTCTGGCCTGAATATCGACCGCTACGCTACCCCTATTACTATCCACATCGCTATCCCTATCATTTCCATCCCTATTATCCACACCCGTATTTTCGTTCGCATTACGGCCTCTATCATTACTGGTAAATCTGCTTTAAACCTTACCTTCTGTAGCCAGACAGCAAAACTGGCAGAATGCTAAAGTAGCAACTAATATTATTAATGAGTGGAACAGAGGGAGAATAACAATGACGACTAAAGATCAGTTTACGCAGATGATGGAAACCCGGTTCAAGGAATGGCAGGCCGAGCTTGAAAAAACGAAAGCGCTGGCTGAAAAAACAGAAGAAAACATGCGTGAGGAATACGAGAAGCAGATAGAGTTCCTGAGAAATATGCAGGACGATGCCTGGGACCAGTTACAAAAAGTTCAGGATGCCAGTGAACAGGCCTGGCAAGAAGCACGGAAACAGGCAGAAAAACAGTGGCAGGATTTCGAAAAGCAACTGAAGTCGTTTACCGATAAATTCAAGCTCTAGGCGGATCAGTAGATTCTCACCAGCTGAATTCTATAGCTGTTCTGTTACCGGCTTGACCGGGATATGTACCTCGTAGTGTTTGAACAACCAGAGTGTCATCGGACCATTCCAGAAAACGGCATAGGGTGAACCGTCAGCGACCCATTCTGATTGCGTGGCCAGCCACGTTTCAAGTTTCTCGCGCACCTGTTTAATGTTGTCCTCATTGTAGGAACCTTTGGCACCAAGGCTGACAACCGTTCTTTCAGGCACCTCGACGACACGTACGGAATCCGTGCTTTCCAGACTGCGCGCGACGTCCTGTCCGACGTAAAACCGCATTTGCGCTCGCGACAGGTCGCCTTCGACCGGCACCGTCATCGAGATTTCATTATCACGAATATAGTTGAATAAGTTGCCAAAAAGACTGCCCGAATTGTCAAAATAGCTGCCGCCGGTTTCTGCAGTCATCCAACGTGCTGCCGGCAAGGTACGAACCTGTATCTCGTCTTCCGGCGTTCTACTGAACATCTCTTCTGTTGCCATACTATTAGTAGATAAAATCAAACCGAATAATGCTGTAAAAACAAACCGTAATTGAATAGCGTTAAACTTCATAAAATAATATATAGGTTATTCGTGTCGTTTAGTATCAAGTCTGCTTGTTCATTTTCTTAAAAGCCAGACAGGGATCTTCTCTTTCAGCACTGTCAGTAAACCAGATATAGTCAAACGGCAATTCATTATTCCGCCAGGTACTGGATTGAACCGGATCAGCATCATACTCGAAAAGAGCCAGAGAAATAATCCTTGCATCGTCATCCCTGCTTTTAAGATAAACTGGCACACCACGGTCCGTGCGTACATGCCCGGAGCCGGCAATCAGTATTCGTCTGTCAGATGAGCTATTAAGCAGGCTTAATGCCATGGCAACATCGCGTAATCGTTGTGCTTTCATCATGGGTTGGGCCGCATCCGCATCGAACATGCCGCAATGTGAATCGATAATCTGCTGCTGCAGACTGTTGTTCATCTGATCGGAGAACAGGGTTTTCGCCAGCAGCTGTTCGGCGTCATCAGTTAAAGGGACAGACTCGCCCTGCATCAGCCTGATGAGTTTTTGCCTTTCAATATTCGCCGGGTAAATCGGCAAGCCGGCGACAAATGCACTTTCAAACACTCCTTGATAATGCGTTTCGTAATCCCAACCGGCATCTGACTGACTCAGTTGCTCGACCAGCGTGTCTGCATTCATTTTATTAATATCGCCAATCTGCTGTGCCTGTGCATTATCGATCATCTCAAAAGAGATGCTGGCAGAGTCCGAACGTGATGCCAGCTCTTCGATTAACCAGCTTTGAATTTGATGATGCCTGTTATTATCGTGCGTCTCACCAAGCAGAATATAGGTACTCACGGTCATGGCTTGAAGCAGATCAGCCTTGCTTATAAAGCGCCCGTTACTAACATCGAAAATCCGGTCAGAAACGCTATCCGTTGCTGTTACATCAGTTTCTGCGTGTGCCTTTGCTGAACTTATAGTGAGCATTAGCCCTATGCTCAAAGAAACAAAAAGCCGTATTAAGTTTACATTTTGAAATTTGTTTATCATGAAATAATAGAGTTAATGTTAAATATTTGACGATGGCAAATCCTAAAACCAATCATCATCCTGAATAGTTCAAAACGAATAAAACCTATTTGAGTGTGAATCTATCAATTTGTTCGGCTAATATGAATACAATGTACAGTTATGAATATCCACACCCGGCTGTTACAGTAGACGTAGCGGTCTTTTCACATCAGGCAAATCACTATCGTCTGCTACTGATCAAACGCGCCGACCCGCCAGAGAAAGACAAATGGGCGCTGCCCGGTGGTTTTGTTGATATCGACGAGGACCTGGAGACGGCCGTACATAGAGAACTGCAAGAAGAAACTGGCATCAGTGGTATTGAAATAGAACAACTTCATACTTTTGGGGCACCGGACCGCGATCCCCGTGAACGTATTATCACCGTCGTTTATACCGCGCTGGTGCATGATGAAATGCAGGCCAACGCGGCTTCCGATGCCGCGGAGGCTGAATGGTTTGATATTAATGCGTTGCCGGAACTGGCCTTTGACCATGACGAAATCATAAGACTTGCTTGTGAAAAAATAGAGGCTAAGCTGAAAGAATAGAAAGCCTAATCGAATCAATCCGCAGAGCTGGCAGGAACATACTTCAATAACCGGAGGATAAAGATGCAATGTCCCAAGTGTAAGAGTGACATGGAAGACGTTGAAATCGACAAGGTAGATGTAAAACGTTGTACCCTATGCAAGGGGCTATGGTTCGACCGCAAAAAACATGAGTTCCTCAAAGACCAAAAAAACGCGGCCAGTATTGATACAGGCGATAAAAATATGGGTAAAGCGTTCGATAAGATCGAGGATATCTTTTGCCCTGAGTGTGCCGGGCCTATGATAAAAATGGTCGTCGCCGACCAGCATCATATTCATTATGAAAGCTGCAGCAGGTGCAGCTCCGTTTTTTTTGATGCCGGTGAATTCAAAGACTATTTGAACAAGAATATCATTGATTTTTTCAAAGACCTGTTTGCAGGAGAACGAAAATAGCCGCCCGGCAACCGTCACTGATAGTCTCGTAAACGACCTCGTAAAGCCTTGGTTCTGCCTCGCTGGGACTTATCCTCAAGTCTTTTATGTTTTGCTGCCCGGCTCGGCTTCGTTGCCTTCCTGGCCTTTCTTGTTTGGGAGGAACTATTAATCAGATCTTCCAGCCGTTGCAAAGCATCCTGCCTGTTTTTCTCCCGGGTTCTGAACCTCTGCGCCTTAATGACAACGACGCCGTCTTTATTGATCCGATGATTGTGACAATCAATAAGTCTTTGCTTAACTTCATCGGGCAGTGAAGAGGAGCGGATATCAAAACGAAGATGAATGGCGGACGAAACCTTGTTGACATTCTGACCACCCGGCCCCTGAGCACGCACGGCATGGAACTCTATCTCGTGTCTCGGGATTTTGAAATTCGCCAGCTGGAAATGTTGGGAATGATTTGTCACGGGTCTACGCCCAATAAATGTAAAAGCTATTTCCGCAAACGGAATAGGCCTGTTTACAGTTAAGTGGCTGGAACAACATACCTCGTGTTGACTTCGTAATTGGAACCATCTTTAGAGACAAGTACGATTTCCCACAACTCCTCATCTTCAATCATAGTCCTTTCATGCCCTGGGAATTCCTTTTCATCATCTACCTGGATACCCCACTGGCGTACATGTCGGATACCTGAAATGGGGATTCGGGATTCTACAAAATGCTGCTTGAATTCAGCTGATAGCCCATCATCTGCAGACCAATTAACATAACCACACGCTTTAATTGCGGCAACGTCTTCGGGTAAGTGTTTCTGTGCTGCATCACTCATGCTCTTTACCTCTGTTGTTATGTTGTCTGTCCGATCAGGGAAAGGGGCATGTCATCTGTCTGAATTAAACCAGCCTATCAAACTGGTCTGCATGACCCGGCTTAAATATGTGTATTGAAATTATAAGCTCAGCACTAAAGCCGCACAACAGGCTGTATTTGCGCTATTTTTTCTGCATAGGCTAGTTTTTCAGAGAAACCAGTTGCATCACCTGCTTGCCAGCGTATTTTTCAGGCATGCTGCGCTCTTCGCGTATGCGTTTAACCAGACCAACACCCCGCGCATACCATTCCGTCTGATCTATCAAAATGCTATCAATGCCTCGAGTCCGGGCCTCAACGGTAACCGTTGCATGACTCTCTACGCGTAAACAATTGCTAAAAGTACCTGCAGCGACCTTGACCGTGTCATTCAGCTTGACGATCTTTGCATCGAGCATTATCTGGTCGGCCTGGCTGATAAATGCCTCCCCTCCGGAGAACGATTCATGCCGGCTATCGAGAATTTCTATCCGTGTGCCGGTTTGCCATGTCGTCCCCAACTTCAGCGGATTGCCAAGAACAATTTCTCCTTTCAGATCGGGATAAGGCGAGCGCAATATTCCCTCTCGAACCTCGCTAAAGTAAACCGTCTCTCCGTTCGCATAACGGCGTGGAAAATACGCTATTCCATTTTTCGATTTACTATCCAGATTACTGACAATCGATTTGCTGAGCGTCACCTTGTCATTCAGCTTTTCTTCAATGATATATTCCCACCTTAGATCGATGCCCAGCGGAAAATACTCCTTATTCGCCTTTCCGCAGCCCGAAATAACGATAAAAAGTATGATGAGAAGTTTTGTCATTTATAGATAATAGCAGCAGCATGCGCCAGAAGAATATCGTAGCCCGTCTGCTGATTATGATATGATTGCAAAAAAACGACGGGATTATTGAATCGGTCCCTGACGAAAAATGATAAACAGAAATACAACGACAATTCTTTCACTCTTTCTGCTCGGTTTGCTTGCTGGCTGTGGTAAGCATCTGGTTGTATCGGTCGATCCTAATGACAAGGTAGTGGTGAGAGGGCCGGCGGACATGTTTGTTGAAGCTTTTTCAAAGGCTAATGCCATTTGCCAGAACGATGCCAGAAGCGCTCAGTACGTTACCGATTACTCTGAAGACCTGGATGTAGTTGCATTTGAATGCATCGACCTTGCTGCAGCGGAAACCGTCGCCACTGAGTCAGAAGCTGAAGTTTCAGAGGAAGTCCCTGAAGAATCCGTCAGTGCAGAAGAACTGCCTGCTGAGGCAGATACAGAAGACATCCCTGCCGAGTAATCATTAAACCTTTCTGGTCTGTCACCTGAAACGGCATTCATGACCACAAGTAAACCTGTCCTTATCCTGCAGTTAAGACCGGAAGACGCAACTTCCGACAGTGAATATCAGGCCTTTCTCAAGTATGGCGAAATCAGCGAGCCAGACACCAAACGCCTGCGCATAGAGAAAAATGGCATACCTGAAGACCTGTCACTGGCTGATTACAGCAGTATCATCGTCGGTGGCAGTCCGTTTGATATCAGTGACCCCGAACAGGAAAAATCTGCCATTCAAGTAAAAGTAGAAAATGACTTTCACAGACTACTGACAAAAGTAGTTGAAAATGACTTCCCTTTTCTCGGTGCATGTTCCGGCAATGGCCTGCTGGGCGCTTATCTGGGCACACCCATATCAACAAAATATGGCGAAGCCGTGGGCAGTGTGAAGCTGACAGTTACCGAAGAGGGAAAATACGACCCACTACTGGAAGGCTTCCCCGAACATATCAACGTGCTCCTGGGGCACAAGGAAGCCTGTGACGGTCTACCGCAAGGCGCCACCTTGCTGCTGACGGGTGCGGATTGTCCGGTACAAATGTTTCGAGTCGGTAAAAACGTTTATGCCACACAATTTCATCCCGAAGGCGATGCGGAGGGCTTTACCGTGCGCATCAACGCCTACAAACACCATGGCTATTTCGAACCCCATGAGGCCGATCAGTTAATCGATGCTGTAGCCCACGTTGAAACACCCTTTGCCCAGGATATACTGAAACGCTTCGTGCAACGCTATTACAAAGGAAAGTAATAACATTATTCTGACATATTGATTTAAACTTTCAGGCCGGATGTTAATCTCATAATCGCCCTGATAAGAACCGAGTATTATTATGATTAAACACTTTTTCACTGTTTCGATACTTTCAATCGGATTGATTTTCTCCGGCTTCGTTTCTGCGGAACCGGTCAAACTCACGATGTACAAGCAAACTGGCTGCATGTGCTGTGACAAGCATGCCGATTTACTGGAGCAGCAAGGCTTTGATGTGAAAATTGAATCCCGCGACAACCTGAACTGGTTCAAGTCTGAACTCGGCATACCCAGGGAATTCGCTGGCTGCCATACCATGCTGGTAGATGATTACATCGTGGAAGGCCATGTACCGGGCGACATCATTAACCGCCTGCTGGCTGAACGGCCTGACATACGTGGCATTGCATTACCAGGTATGCCTAAAGGCACTCCTGGCATGCCGGGTGAACGTAAAGAACTGCTTGACGTATACGTACTGGAGACAGGAAAGAAGACAGTTTACGACAGGTTTTAGTTTTTACTTTACAGACGAAGGCCAGAGTAATAATTACACATGAAAAGCCTTACTCTTGTTAAATCCAATACGGGATGAAGCATCAGTTCGCGCCTGATTCTCCCTTTCTCTCCTCCTCAAACGCCTGTCTCGTCACACATGTTTGAGAATTTAGTCACAGTTTAAAAGAATGATCGGTCATTCTTAAGCTTGTGACTACACAAACCGGCGTTTTAGTGACTACTATTAAGATCTCATGCTGCCAAAAATATTTATTAAGCCGGTTGAATTGAACATTGATGGCAAGCTCATCACATTCAATTCCATAGATGACTTCGAGTATGCCATAGCGGCTCGCGTCAATATTCCTACGCACAGAATAAATGAAGCGATCAGTGCCGCTCCGGGAGAACTGGAACTTGAATCAAATGCCATTGTGGTTGGCATCGAACAAATTTCTGAATTAATTGAGCAGGCTTCCGCATCAGGCGAAGTCACCCAGAATCTTAAAGCCATCAATCCCGTTATCTTTTCCAGTGATAATGGCTGGCGGGATTTGTTTTTCGCACTTAAAAAAGATTATTCTGCTGAATCCAGCACTTATAAGCTAATAGCCATGAAGGCTTACCTGCAATACTTATCCAATCGACAGGACCTGATTGATTCTATAAAAGCACAACAGGAACAAAATGCTGAATCGGCTTCGTTCAGAACCGGCGAACTTGAGTATGACGAGAAATTCGACTCCAAACCGCTGGCCGAAGAACTGGGTATGACGACGCTGGATAAAGGCGAGCCTGTCATACTTGATGTTAAGGAAGGTGATGAAATTCCGCTTTTATTAGCAAGTTATCAATGTAAACTGGTCGTCAGGAACGGCATCCGGTTTATTGATAATAATAATGTTGAATATCCAATGAGAATTGGCGACAACAAGGTCGGCAGAGGCAGTGAATGTAAAATAAAGTTTGTCGACTCTATGCAACGGATTTCACGGCTGCACCTGATCATCACGATTCATGACAAGGCAAAGCTGGAATTGACAGACCTGTCCACTTACGGGACACACTACCTCAGTAAGTAAAAACGCTTTCCCGAATTACTGAACCCAGGGGCCTTTTTGATTATTAAAACAAGTATGGCCATTTAGATCTTTGGTGCCATAACACTCTTCGATATTTGTTTCACCAAATACCAGCGCTAATTCGGATTCAAGACTGTTAAATATACCCCTGGTATATTCATAGTATGAGGTCGACATGAGTAATATGTTCTTTTTCGAAATTTGAACGTCCATACTGATATATTGATCCCTGAATTTCGTCTTGAATTTGGCAACCCTGGCATTGGCCAATAAAGGTTTGCCCCAGTCACGCGTCTTTTTAAAACCAAGCTTATAAAACGTATCCTCCAGAAGGAATTCTGCAGGCTTGTCCATCTTGCTTGTCATCTCAGGTTGGTAATTGATTCTATAGACTTGCCAATGCCCGAAGCCTGAACTGCTCATAACACCACTGACGCCACCTGAACAGCCGGATAGTGTCAGCCCGGAAATAACCATTATGACGAAATAACGAAACAACTTAACCCGCAAGCTCGGAAAAGAGTTTGTACTGTGCTTCCTGCCCCAGGGCATCCGCTACAGGTTTACACGTTATCCAGCCCTGGTAGGTGTTGACACCTAAACCAAAACCCTCGTCCTGTTTCAATGCTTCTATGCCCTCGTTCGCCAGCTTCTTCACATACGGCAAGGTGGCGTTGGTCAGCGCAATAGTTGATGTTCGGGGATAGGCGCCCGGCATATTGGTGACACAATAATGAATGACATCATGTTCGACGTAGACCGGATCGGAATGTTTTGTCGGGCGCGAGGTTTCGATGCAGCCGCCCTGGTCGATACTGACATCCACAATTACAGAGCCGGGCTGCATGCTCTTTACCATTTCCTCTGTAACAATATGTGGTGCCTTGGCGCCGGCGAGTAATACGGCACCAACAACCAAATCGGTATCCTTTATATGTTCGGCAATATTTTCCGGTGTCGATTGCACAAACTTCAGCTCGGGTGACGCAATCTTTTTTACCTGCTGGTAATTGCTGTCATTCAAACCAAACAGATAGACAAAGGCACCCATTCCATCCGCCGTCGTGGCCGCGTGTTGTCCGACTACACCGTCACCCAGCACCATTACCTTGCCGTGTCTTTCGTTGAAGATATCGCCCAGTAAGACACCCTTGCCACCATTGAACCTGGCCAGGTAGTAGGCGCCCATGGTTGCGGCCATGTTCCCGGCCACCGCACTCATGGGTGTCAGTAATGGAAAATGACCGTGACTGTCGACCACCGTTTCATAACCCACTGCTGTCGTGTTGGCATCGATTAAGGCTTTTGTTAAGGATTCAGAGACACCGGCCAGGTGCAGATAGGTAAAGACGATATTGTCTTTGAAATAGGGGTAGGCATGCTCCAGCGGTTCCTTTACCTTGACGATGAGTTCGGCATCCCAGGCGGCCGCGGTTTCTGCAACAATTCGGGCACCGGCCTGTTCATACTCTTCATTGGTAAAGCCGGAACCGATGCCCGCATCCTTTTCAATGACGATGCTATGGCCTTCATCAATTAATTCTTTAGCACCATAGGGCGTGAGCCCCACGCGATTCTCCTTATCCTTGATCTCTTTGATGACACCAATTTTCATAGGTAGCCTCCTCTCCAGATTTTAGCAGCACTTCAGCCAGCAAGCGCCAATGCTTAATATTTTCATCCAGATTGACGGTAAAGCCTTGTTTAGGATGTAAAATTCAGGGAAAACGTGCATGGCAACGCAGGGGCTTTTTTATGAAAAAGTTTGATCTGGATCAGTTTTCAGACCGAAAGAGTCCTTTATATTTTTCCAGACTCATGGAGAAATAATGGGGGAAAACGATGGAACTATGGCTGAATCTTCTGTTTGGCAACCCGGTTGGCCTGGCATCAATTGTCGTGGTTATCACGACCTTCATCATTGTCTGCTACATCATGTACATGCTGTACGACAAATCAAAACCGAACAAATAAATACCTCTTCAACAAACGGCAAATGGCTACGCGATTATCATGAGGTTATTAAACAATCATAGTGTAAGTTGCACGCCTGCGGCATAGACAAAGCAATTCTTTACATAAGTGTCGTTGATATATGAATTTATTAAGACAAGATTCGACATGAACTGACTACTTCAGCTTCAGGCTCAGCGCAATATACATCTGGTGAATTGAAAGGTCCTCTACACGTGCAAAATTAATGTATTGATTCTGATAACCAAGTTCACCTTGCAAGCTTTTGCTTAACGGTATTTGAAAACCCGCAAAAAGACGGTTCTGGTCGAAGCCGCTTTGTGGACCACGGTTCACATCGTTGTGATTAAAAAATATCTCGTTCCTGAGAACTAACTTGCTAATGATTTGATGTCCGGTTGGTACAATTACACCTAGCAGAATGCGGCTACGTAATCCGGTATCATCAACACTATCAAAAACCCGCTCTTCCAGTCTGAAACGTACAAGATACAGGAATTGCTCTGTGCTGCCTTTGTATAATAGCTGTTGCCAAGGCCGCTGCTCTGTAAGATCCGAACCTGCTTTAATGAAATGCACATCGTAGCCTAGGCTAGCCGATAACGACTCGTTAAAACGGTAGCTTATCGAAGGCCTCAACAGATAACGTTCTAACCGGTCTATGAAATCGACAGAGCGGGACTGAACAGCCATATTAACCAGCCAGTCTCCGGAGAGCAGTTTGCTCACGCTGGCTGTTCCCCAGAACCCCGGCTCACTCTCGGCTGTTTGCCCCTGTTCTACCGATAATAGCAATAACACGAATGCAAAAAGCAGATGTTTCCTAGATAAAAGAACTGTTGTATTTTTCAAGTTCATACATTGCCTGTCAGTACTGATATACTTATGCGTATTAGCTGGATAAACAAAGGTTTCGCCAAGATAATCAAATATCACCACGTTAAACTATTAATTTGCCTATGACTACAGTACTGATAACAGGCGCAAATCGGGGTATTGGTCTCGAGTTTTGCCGCCAATATAAAGATAAGGGATTTGACGTAATTTCAGTCTGCCGCAACACTTCGCAGAAATTAACAGATCTGGGCGTCAATATTATTCCTAATGTAGACGTATCGGACATGTTTTCAGTCGACGAACTGGCCGAACAACTCAAGGGTAAAAGTATCGATATCGCTATCAACAATGCCGGTATCATGCTGAACGAGAACATCGACAACCTCGATTTGGACGGGATCCGAAAACAGTTCGAGGTGAATACGCTGGGTCCTTTAATGGTCACAAGGGCATTACTGCCGATCCTCGCAAACCCATCAAAGCTGGTGCTGATTACCAGCCGCATGGGTTCGATCGCGGATAATACCTCGGGCGGTTACTACGGCTATCGCATGTCCAAGGCCGCATTAAACATGGCCGGTGTATCCTTATCCCATGAACTGAAAGACAAAGGCATCGCGGTGGGCATACTGCACCCCGGTTTTGTAAAAACCGATCTCACTGGCAACGAAGGCAACGTTACTCCAGCAGAATCCGTTAATGATTTGATAAAGCGCATCGATAGCCTTACGTTGGAAAACTCGGGCACCTTCTGGCATGCGGATGGACAGGTATTGCCCTGGTAGTTTATTAAAGGGCTCTATCGCCTATAATCTGTTTGATATAAATTTGGATTTTAATTCGACACAGTAGCCTAATCCGAGTTTGGAATTTTCCTGATAGAGAGATTCTATTTCCAAGAAGAGGCGAAGCGCTGTGCGAAAGGTCAGAGTTTACAACTAGTTTACGCCTTCAGCGCCCCGGACTTTCGCTAGCCAGGACGAAGAAATTTTGCGCTAATACAAGGCGCGAGTTGGCGGGGACACGGAGTTTAGATGCACCTAAATGATTACTGCAGCTGACGAAGCAACGAAGTAGTAGCGGAAAATAGCCCGTCCGATTAGCCCGTCCAGCCGAGTCCTGCAGATATACAGTTAATACTGAGCAACAAAGGCACAAGCGACTCCATAGGGTCTGCATCATCACCTCGGTTACGGAAGTCATTGACCAGTGCCACCTGTTCCAGACCGGACTGATGCAGGATGGATGAACGGCGCTTGAGCTTGCGGCTGAATCGTCTGAAACGTTCGCTGAGTTCCTTTTCACCCGTGAC
>CAJIBF010000197.1_pt1 | contig 21235 bp, 24 predicted proteins | sample 9199291 | NCBI WGS metagenome assembly CAJIBF01 (sample SAMEA7708293, study PRJEB35096) | sediment metagenome | biome: marine neritic benthic zone biome [ENVO:01000025]; feature: sediment [ENVO:00002007]; material: shallow marine sediment [ENVO:03000034] sea grass bed [ENVO_01000059] ...
ATTGAACGCCGAACTTTCGAGAGATTGGCCGGTAATCAACGAAATGAAATCGCCGCCAGACGATGCAGACGAATGGAAGGAAAAAACCGGCAAACTCGAATATCTGGAAAGATAAAAAACTTCCCGGGAATAACGCCGTTATTCCCTGATTTTCCTCAAGTTATTGTATTTATGCCCGATATTAAGCGGTAAGGGCATTATGCATGACGCATGCGTGTCCCGTTCAGCTATGAAAATATACGGAACACGACAATGGCCAATAAACTTGTCAGTAAGCTAAGCAAGCCGGATACCTGCCTGCTTCCCGTACTGGCTAAAAGCAAACAAAGTATTAATGAACTGCTGGAAAACGAAGAGCATATCAAGGTAGACGATCTGCTCTCGGTAGCGCGTCTCGACCCGGGTTTTTCTATCGCCCTGCTACGCGAGGCCGGAATGCGACAAAGTCGGGAAGTCACTACCCTGTCTCATGCCATTTTACTCCTGAGTATTCCTGCAAGCATCGCCTTACTCAATAAACAACCTGTACTCGAAAAAACGGTTCGACCGGAATTGGCGGCTTTGATCAAGCGGCGTTATTTTTATCAGTACATGACAGCGACCATTGCACGAGACTGGTCAGTACTGCGCAAGGAATCTGAAAATAACGAATTGTTCACTGCCGGTCTGAACCACGACTTTATCCAAATCATCCTGTTTTTGTGCGAGACAGAAACCGCATTGAAATTGAATGAATTTACGACGAGCAGTCTTGCAGAGTTACAAAAAAAAGAGATTGAACTGCTGGGCTGCAGTGTCGATGAATTATCCAGCAAAGTAGCGAAAGCATGGAAGCTACCGGAACTGATCCGGGAAAGTTACAAGTCAAATCATCATAACCCCAAGATAAACGGCATCCGTCTCGCGCATGAACTGGTACAGTGGTTACAGACCCATCAATCCTTTGATTATCCTGAGGCACTACATGACAGTATTGCCGACTATATGCGCGTACCGGAAAACAAGGCGCATAGGATGATTAACCGTTCGGTTATCAATGTATTCAGAATGACTCACGGTAAATTTTATGGGAATTCACTTATCAGGGCGTTCATGAGCCATCCGCTTAAGCTCACAAAAAAACAAAGGCAACAACCGAGTCGCAAACAGATATTACAGGACTGCCTGCAAAGACTAGGTAATGATGTAGCGAAACTCTCGATTAAAGATATGTTTAAACTGGTGACGAATAGCTTGTCAGCAGCGCTTGATTTGGACTATGTCGCCTTTTTCCATTTTGATCCCACTCAGCAACATTTGACCCGACCTATAACAGTTAACTCAGGAAATGCAATCACCCTGGCTAGTACCACGGTTTCGCTGGAACTGAATAAATTGTTTCGCCAGATGATGAAAAAAGAGCAATTGTTGATCATAGATAATGACAACAGACACAAGTATTTGCCGCATCTGCCCCCGGCATTTGCAGCGCTAGCTGAAAATGATTTCATTTTAATCCATAGTTTTTTCCTTAATAACAAGGCCACGGGTTGTTTTGTGATCGCTTTCAACAATAATAAAGCCGTGGAATTTGGACGCGCCCTGGCGGCCTATAAAAGGATTTGCAAAGAGCTGAAAGCGGCGCTAGTGTTAAGAGCAAAGGAACAGCAAATCAAAGTCGCTTGAATTTTACAGTGAAGCTCAGATTGTTGCGTATCAAACGCACTATAGCATTGAGCCCCTTGCTCATTTTGTTGTCTATGCTCGCCAGTCCTGCAAACGCCGAAGTCTACAAGTGGACCGATGAAAGAGGTAATGTAGTTTACGGTGACAAACCTCAATCCTCAGAAGCCAAGCAGGTCATCATAAAAAAATCACCCGGTGCAGACAGTGATTACAATGAACGCCTGATGAAGCGAAAGAAAATTCTTGACGTATTCCAGGAGGAACGCCAGGAAAAGAAAGAGCAACAGCAACAAGCGGCGGCCGAAAAAGCCGAGCGACAAAAAGAATGCACAAGGCTGATTGCCGAATTACAGGACATGCAAAGTGCGAGCTATCTTTATGAAGATACCGATGATCCTTTAAACCCCCGGATAGTCTCTGATCAGGAACGCCAGCAGGAAGAAAAAAAATACCAGGATTACATCGATAAAAACTGCAAATAGCCATCACGGCAGAAACGACATGGATTAGTGTAAATACCTTAAAATTATAAAAAAATTTTCGATTTAGGGTTAAACTATAGCTATCTGGATTGCACTGCAAAAATTCACTAGAAAACTACAAGCGTGGCTGATTTCTGGAAAAAAGACTGGTTCACCGGGCTGATTATCACTCTCTTGTTTCTTATGGCCGGAAACTCGCAACTGGTCGAAAAACTGGAACTGGTAAATTATGACTTCGCCATGCGACAGATGCCACGCGAGCCCGAAGCCAAAGTTTCAGTCATTGCGATTGATGACCGCAGCATAGAGAATCTCGGTCGCTGGCCCTGGCCACGCTCTCTGCAGGCAGAGCTCATTGAAAAACTTGCCGATGCGGGCGCATCAGTCATTGGTTACAGCATCCTGTTATCAGAACCCCAGACACATCTTGGCGCAAGTTATATAGATGAAGCGCTTAACAAACTGACAGGTATAGGTGATGCCTCGCTTGACGGTGCCATAGCCACTTTAAAAAAAGGACAATCTGAACTCGATACTGACGCCCGACTGTCAAACGCAATGCAAAGAGCGGGCAATATAGTCATGGGCATGCAATTTCAACTGGGTACTCCACTTGGTAAATCGGATAATCCACTGCCTGAGTATGTCTCCCGCCATGCTTTGAGCGCTGATATACAGGCGGGTGGCAATGTCTTTTTCTATCCTGCACTGAGTGCGGTGCCACCGATTAAAATCGTTGGAGAAACAACGCGTGCAGTGGGGCATTTGAACCTGTGGCAGGATGGTGACGGGGGCATACGCTCGGATCTTGTGGCCATCGACTATCACGGCAAGGCTATTCCTTCCCTGGCCACCCTCATAGCAGCAGCCAGCCTGAACCTTGATAGCCAGGACCTTAATATTTCACCTGACCGTCAATTTAACCTGGGCAACCTGAAAATATCACTTGATTCAATCGGACGTTACTATCCATTTTTTTATCTGGATGATAGCGGTGATTCGCCATTTATTATCGATTCTTTTTATGACGTCTATACCGGCAATATTGATGCAAAAAAATACAAAGACAAGATCGTGCTGATTGGCGCCAGCGCTTTTGGCGTTGGAACTTCGCTAGTTACCCCGGTCGTTGAAGCCATGTCTCCTGTTGTTGTACTTGCGAATATCGTCGCCAGTATTCTTGGACAGGATTTTATCGTTGCGCCTGACTGGGCCTGGCTGGTCGAACTTGCCGCTTTTTTGCTTGTTGCGCTGTATTTAATGCTGCTGTTACCCAGATTGAGCGCGGCAATGGCCGCGGTAATCAGCCTTACAGCACTAGTCCTCCTGATTGGCAGCAGCCAGGTACTGCTTTATTCGGGCATCTGGCTCAAGCTGATGCTCGCCTCCACACTGCTGATGACCGGATACGTGTTACTGATATCTAAACGCTACCTGGTGACAGAGAAAGGGAAAATATTGTCGGATAAAGAGTCTGCAGACAGTAATCGCATTCTGGGACTTTCTTACCAGCAGCAGGGCCAACTGGATATGGCACTGGACAAGTTTCGTAAGTGTCCTCTGGACGATTCATTGATGGAGCCTCTCTACAATCTGGCACTCGATTTTGAAAGAAAGCGGCAGTTCAACAAGGCCTCATCTATATATGAATACATGTTTCAACACGACACCAATTTCAAGGATATCAAGGATCGAATGAAAAAAAGCCAGGCCATGCAGGAGACATTCGTGTTTGGTGCCGCCGGTGCCAAGGCGACTGAAAGCTTGCTCAACGATGGCACCATAGAAAAACCCATGCTGGGTCGATACCAGATTGAAAAAGAACTGGGTAAAGGTGCAATGGGTGTCGTTTATCTGGGTAAGGATCCAAAAATTAACCGCATTGTTGCGATTAAAACCCTGGCATTGTCACAGGAATTTGAGGATGACGAACTGGACGAGGTCAAACAGCGTTTTTTCAGGGAAGCAGAGACAGCCGGCAGATTGACGCATCCGAACATAGTTACGGTCTATGATGTCGGTGAGGAACATGACCTGGCCTACATCGCGATGGAGTATCTGGAAGGCCATGATTTGATGCGCTACACCAAGTTTGACAAGTTATTACCTATCAAAAGTAGCCTGCAACTCGTCATTCTCGCAGCAGAGGCACTTGCCTATGCGCATACAGAGAAAGTTGTGCATCGTGATATCAAACCGGCCAACGTCATGTTCATCCCCAAGGCTTCCACGATCAAGCTGACTGACTTCGGTATTGCGCGTATTACCGACTCCAGCAAAACCAAAACCGGTATGGTGCTGGGTACGCCATCGTATATGTCTCCGGAACAACTGGTGGGCAAACACATTGATGGTCGCTCCGATCTGTTTTCTTTAGGCGTGATGCTGTATCAATTACTTACTGGCAAACTACCGTTTACAGGTGATTCTATGGCAGCATTGATGTATAGCATTGCAAATGATCAACACGCGGACATAATTGGAATCAGGAAAGAATTAAAACCGGTTTCCAGCGAAATTAGTGTCATAATAGATAAGGTACTTGAGAAATCACCGCAGGATAGATATCAAACTGGTAACGAACTGGCTAAAGACTTGCGTAACTGTTTGAAAATAATAAAGAAAAAATAAATATGGATCTGTCGGCCAAACTAGAAGTAGTCAATCAAAGCGACGTAGGTTTACGTCGTCCGCATAACGAAGACAGCACTATAACTGACGCGAGCCGGGGTCTGATGATTCTGGCTGATGGTATGGGAGGGTATAAGGCCGGTGAAGTTGCCAGTGCTCTGGCTGTAACCGAAATCCTGCACAATGTGACCGATGGCCTGAAAAAACTAAAAAAAGGTCAGGTAGATGAAAAATCCGGTTTTCATGTCGAGTCACTGCTGCTGCGAGAAACGATAGTTGATGCCAACTCTCGCATTTTCAATACTGCAAAGGTCGACGATCAGTGCCAGGGCATGGGTACCACCATCGTAGTCGGTTTGTTTCATGACAATATCCTGTCCATCGCGCATGTCGGCGATTCTCGTCTTTATCTTTTAAGAAACAATGAGTTACAACAAGTTACCCGGGATCATTCACTGATTCAGGAGCTTATAGACCGTGGCCTGTATACGCCCGAAGAAGCACATGCCAACACACCAAAAAATCTGGTCACACGTGCGATGGGCATTGAAGCCGATGTCGATGTCGATTTAGCCGAGGAAACGGTCATTCCCGGCGATATTTATCTACTGTGTTCGGATGGATTAAATGATATGGTAGCAGATGAAGAAATTCACTTAACCCTAAGTAAATATAGTGCTAATCTTGTACAAGCAGCTGAGCATTTAGTGGATTCTGCGAAGCAAAATGGGGGCAAGGACAACATTTCAGTAATACTTGTGAAAGTCCTGGAAGATTTTTCTTCACCCAAAAATTTTATAGAAAAACTTACAAATCGGTTTAAATAAAACGGGGATAGGAATTAGCGATGGCAAAGTTAGTTCTGAGTATGAATGGTGTTGTCCAGGGGGAATATGAGCTCAATCAGGAGCGCTTGACCATTGGTCGTAAGCCCGACAACGACATTCCAATTGATAATCTTGCAGTGAGTGGTAAACACGCACTGGTTATCACCATACTCGACGATTCATTTCTGGAAGATCTGGGTAGCACCAATGGTAGCTACGTAAACGGAAAACTTGTCAAAAAACATGCGCTTAAGGATGGCGACGTCATCGCTATTGGCAAGCATGAACTGAAATATGTAAACGAACACGCCACTGCAGATGATGATGAGTTTGAAAAAACCATGATCATCAAGCCGGGTTCTGCCAGCGCTGCAGTCGCTGCAGCCCAGGCTGCAGAGAAAGCCGTGGCTTCCAGTGCACCGGAAGCCGCATCAGCGGCACCGGCTGCTCCAGCGACGGGTGGAGGTGGTATGCCGCTGGGAAGGCTTACCGTTCTCAATGGTCCGATAGCCGGCAAGGAACTTGAATTGACCAAGGCTTTGATTACATTAGGTAAACCTGGTACGCAGGTAGCCGTAATATCACGCCGACCACAGGGTTATTTTTTAACACATATTGAAAGTGATGGTGACGGCAAGCGTTATCCGGTTGTTAATGGCGAGGCAATTGGCGCAAAAGCCTATCAGCTTAAAGACAGTGATTTGATTGAACTGGCCGGCATCAAGATGGAGTTTACTTCGGCTTAACTCGAACAAAGGCCAAACAAACCAATAAAAAAACCGGGCAAAGCCCGGTTTTTTTTCAACTTTAACTTCGTGACTACGTCTTCGCTTTATAGGCTTCCAGTGTGTCAAAGATTGGAAATACCTTATCGAGCCTTGCCAGCTGTAACACGCTCATAACAGCATCACTGGCACTGAGCAGCGCAAAATCAAGACTGTGTTTTTTTGCCGTTTGATAACCCTCTACCAGACTGGCGATTCCAGAGCTGTCGATATAAGTGACTTCAGCCAGGTTAATCAACAGGTTCTTATTGTCCTGCAAAGCCTCCAGAATGTGTTTGCGAGCCTCGGGAGAACAGGAAAGGTCCACATCTCCCGTTAGTTCAAGGATGGAAACGCCCTCTTCATGTTTTATATTGATATTCATATGGCAACTCTTATTTAGCTTATTTTTTTTATCATCTCCAGATAATTACCTTTCCCTTCCGCGAGATGCCCCCGGTCGCATTCATCCATGATCTCATTGATAAAATGAGTACCAAGTCCACCTGGACGTATGTCGTTCAGATCCCTGGGGTGGATGGCTTCCAGGTCAACAGGACTGGCATAGTCGAATAGCCTGAAATGCAGCTTGCCTTCATTATTTAGCATTTCCAGCACAATTTCACCCCTGTCATTATCATTATAGGCATGCTGAATGACATTCATGCAGGCCTCATTCACTGCGATAACAAGACGCTCGCACAGCTCAGGACAGCAGCCAACGAGACCCGCCGTATGTTTCACCATCGATCGGATCATACACAGGCGATCGGCACTGGCTGGAAATCGTATCTCGAATAAAGTTTCCATTTCTATTTCATGCAACATTCAATAACCATCATTGTGACATCGTCGCGCTGATTTATATCAGGATGACAAATCTTTGCAACAATATCTTCAAGTCGTTTTGAAGCTGTCACCTGCGCATTGTTTTCGATTAGTTGAATTAGTCCGGCAACATTTAGCAAACGCTGTTCAGCATCCAGACTTTCTGTCACGCCATCGGTGAACAGATACAAAGAACCACCCTCCAGGTTGATCGTCGAGACCGGATAGTGGGTACCGGGCATTATCCCCAGAGGCGGGGCATCAGCCTCTATTTGCTCAAACTCACCCGATTTTTTATGAAACAGGGGCGGTTGATGACCGGCATTGGAGAAGTTAATAGTGCAGGTATCCGTGTCGATAAAACCTGACACGATGGTGACGAACATCCCATGCGAAACGGTTTCACAGATTTCATCATTGACGCTGGCTAATAATTCGCCAGGGTCATCAATTTTTTTCGCCAGGTGGTGCAGCAGACTACTGGCCTTTGCCATTAACATCGCGGCGTTCATGCCCTTACCTGAAACGTCTGCCAGGTTAAAATAAATAAGGCCATCATCACGCTTGAAAAAATCATAGAAATCGCCGGAAACTTCCAGCGCCGGGACATTCATACCTTTTATAGGGAGATCGGTTTCGTCTGCTTCCGGCAACAAATCCATTTGAATTTCCCTGGCCAATTCCAGCTCTTTACGCATGCGCTCCTGTTCTACCAGTGAATCCGCCATTCGTGCGTTGTGAATCGCAAGTGCTGCAGAAGCGGCCAGTGCGGTCGACAGATGCCGGTCCTGCTCATCGAACAACCTTTCTGCTTTTTTATTTAACAACTCCAATGCGCCTATGCATTCATTTTTAACTACCAGCGGAACACATAAAATTGAGCGTGTTTCAAAACCGGTATCTTCATCAACCGCGCTTTCAAAGTCGGCAGATTCACGGACGTCGCGTATTAACTGACAAGTAACCGTTTGCACAGCTTTACCTACAATCCCCTGCTTAGCAGACAATCGGGTACCGCTTATGTCTACAGGGCCGGCGCATTCCATACAGACCAGTTCATTAGTATGTCTCTCTAGCAGAAAAATAGATGCGGCTTCGGCGTCAAGGTACTCCATGAACTGTCTGATCGCAGTTTGCAAAGTCTGGTTAATATCGAGGGTACTGGAAAAACCATGTGAAATGTCTGCGAGCAGTGCCAGTTGCTCTCCAAGAGTATGTCTCTCTACAGATTCGAACAGGTCGAAAACCTTGTGCTTGACCATTAGTACAATCCCTTCAGGCAGGTTAAATAGGCCTGTTCATCCGGAAGCATATGTTCTTTCTGAGCATGCCATAGCGACTCAGCCAGACAGTCTATCATCCTGTGTTCAACATCGTGCTGCGAGCCGTATTTTTCCAACAGTGAGTGGTACACGGCACTAATACCTGCGGGTCTGTCAGTAGATACCTGTTCACGCAGTGCGATATGCAAGCCCATGTGCAGAAATGGATTTGTCAGGCCCTGTTCCGGTTTGAAATCGTCAAGTAGACTGGCTGGCGTTTTTTCCAGATAGCCATGGTATTCCGGATGCAACTGTATGACATCAGCGATGATGGATTCCATAGGTTCCAAAGGTATTTGCCTGTTGAGTTTTTCCCAGACTTGAAAAAAAAATTCCCGTGCCTGGGCTCTATCTTGTATCAGCATAATTTCTTTTTAAACTCGCTGAATATCTCTGCTATCGGGATGCAAGGTATCAATATAATACTCTCTTTTACGACGAGCACACGTATGTCATTTTCAAGACTGTTTTTTTCTGTCCTTCCATTCACATTCGTCGAATATAATACAGTCTGAACAACGAGGTTGACGCGCAGTACAAGTATATCTCCCGTGTAATATTAACCAGTGATGTGCATCTTTTTTAAATTCATCCGGTACAAATTTTAACAGTTTGCGTTCTACTTCATTGACTGTTTTACCAGGCGCAATACCTGTTCGGTTGGAAACCCTGAAAATATGCGTGTCGACAGCTATCGTAGGTTCTCCAAAAGCCGTATTCAGAATCACATTGGCTGTTTTTCTTCCAACTCCGGGCAGACTCTCAAGTGCCACTCTTTCTCTGGGAACCTCACTGTTATAGTCCTTGATCAGGATGTGGCAGGTTTCGATGATATTCTTTGCCTTGTTGTTAAACAATCCGATTGTTTTTATATAGGTTTTCAGCCTCGCGAGGCCCATTTTTGATATCGCTTCGGGTGTATTGGCGACAGCAAAGAGCTTTTTAGTCGCCTTATTGACACCGATGTCGGTCGCTTGAGCAGATAGTATGACTGCAATCAAGAGTTCAAACGGCGAATGATAGACCAGTTCTGTTGTCGGTGACGGGTTTTGCTGCCGTAATTTTGAAAAGATACGTTCGCGTTTATCCCTGTTCAAGTTGACCTTTCTCGTTTGCGAAATATTTATTATTAATAATACTCATGAATGCATAAACCAAAGCAAGCAGGAACAGGGCCCCTGCGCTGGTATTAAAAATGGCAATGCCTGTTGCTTCAGGGGCAAACAGTGATGCTCCGGGAAAAGATATACCGGTATAAACTGAGACATCACCAAACAAAACCAACTCGGTAATGAACTCCCTCACTGCCCCATAACAGATAAAAACCAGCAGGACTGCTGAACCCAACTGTAGCGATTCGAATATAACCTCTTTCAATTGATGCTCGGTAAATAACATTTCACCTCTGGACAAAATCAGCCCATTGATTGCAATCAACGGGAAGAATACGCCAATATCAATCAGCAAAGCGTAAGCATAGGCCTCCAACATGATACTTAATATGATAATTAGCGTGCTATTAATAATTAAGAGAAGCAATATTCGGTAAGCAGGAACAAACAGGTTCCGCATTGGATAGATGATCAACACAACAAGCATTAATGTTGTAAACGTCAGCAGGCCAACGGCGACGCCTTGCGAAGCCGTTTTGGTAAGCAAAAATAAGGGCGCTAGTGAAAGCAGACCGGTGTAAATGCTGTGGTATGTGTTGCCGAGGCGCATATTTAATATGTTATTTCCAAAATGACATATTAGTAAAAAATTATCAGAAACACATCCGAAACAGTCAGGATGGCTTTAAAAAGCCATCGATTGGAGAAATGCCTGTCTAATGTGCTGGCTCAGGCGGCCTGGAAACGAGATTCTATCTTGCTGGTAAGCTGTTGCATATCATCGGAAAGCGCTGTGTCAGGCTGCAGTGGATATTCTGTGCCGTCGATCGATAACCTGCTCCTGGCATTAATATCGTTCAGTCCTGAAACTTTTTCTATTTTTCCAAAGCCACGTTTTTTATCGATAGTTATTCTCCAGAGGTAACCACGTGAGTCACCAATCGTCTTTATTTCAATACCTTCTACTTTATCAATTGTAGTCATAGTTCATGTCTCAATGGATACTTTGTCGCTGACCATAATCATGAATAGTTAAGAATTAGCAACGATAAGATGAAATATTAGTGACAGAAATCCGGATTAATTTAACCAAATTGTCATATTTCTTCATCATTACGTCACTCTAGTTAAATCCTCCTGTCATACAACATACGCATAGTTTCGCAAACTTAAACGCGAGATGTAGATATGTCGAATATCTATTCGAATAGCAAGATTAAGGTTAAGTCTGTTTTCATTTCTGATGTCCATCTAGGTTTCCCCGGTTGTAGCGCAAATTTTCTCCTGGATTTCCTGAGAAATACCGAATGCGAGAAGATATACCTGGTCGGAGACATCATTGATTTCCTGTATATGCGGAAAAAACTTTACTGGCCGCAGGAACATAATGACGTAATTCGAACGCTTCTGGGCAAGGCCAAGCACGGTACTGAAGTGATCTATGTGCCCGGCAATCATGACGAACCGATAAGGACCCATAACCACCTGATAATGGGTAACGTTAAGATCGAAAATGAAATCATACACACCACTGCCGATGGCAGGCGATTTCTTGTATTGCATGGTGACCAGTTCGATAGCGTTGTAAAACATTCCCCGTTAATGGGGTTAATTGGCAGTAAGCTTTATGACTGGCTGCTAAAGGCTAACCACTACTTAAACTACATTCGCTACCAGTTAAACCTGCCGTACTGGTCACTCGCTGCCGCTTTGAAACACAAGGTCAAGGGCGCGGTTAACTACATCAGTAATTTTGAGAGTGCCGTTTCGCAGATGGCTAAACAGCGTGGTGTAGACGGCATGATTTGCGGGCATATCCATCGTGCGGAAATCAGGACGATTGAGAATGTGTTGTACTGCAACTGTGGTGACTGGGTTGAAAGTTGTACTGCACTGATCGAAAACCAGGATGGTAGCCTCGAAATTCTTAACTGGACTGAAGAAACAGCATCACTCAAAAGACTGCCGGCAGCGGCCTGATATCTATGAAAATCACAATCGTGACAGACGCGTGGGCACCACAAATTAATGGTGTTGTTACAACGCTGGAAAAAATGGGAGAGGAACTGACCCCCCTGGGGAATAAGGTGAAGTATATAACGCCGGAAGGATTTCGCACCTTCCCATGTCCCAGTTATCCCAGCATTCAACTGGCATTATTTCCAGATCGCCAGGTAGCCACAATCCTGAATGAATTTCGACCTGATGCAATTCATATTGCCACTGAAGGCCCACTGGGTCATGCAGCAAGGAAATATTGCATCAAGCACGATCTTAAATTTACCACGTCTTATCACACACAGTTTCCTGAATATGTGAGGCTACGTGCACCGATACCTGTTAGCTGGACATATAGCTACCTGAGACGTTTTCACGGCCGTGCCGAACGTACTATGGTACCTACTCCTTCTCAACAGCAGCGCTTGCAAGAGAGAGATTTCTCCAACGTCGTTGTCTGGTCCCGGGGCGTTGATACCAGCCTGTTTCACCCCCGGGATAAGAATTTCATCGATGCACCACGCCCGGTATCGATGTATATGGGACGCGTGGCAGTTGAAAAAAATATCGAGGCTTATCTCGAACTTGACCTGCCCGGAACCAAGTATATCGTCGGTGATGGTCCCGATCTCGAAGCACTGAAAAATAAATATCCTGATGTTGTTTTTACCGGGTTTAAACGTGGCGTTGAACTGGCGCAATATCTTGCTGCCGCCGATGTTTTTGTTTTTCCCAGCCTCACCGACACGTTCGGACTGGTCATGCTTGAAGCCATGGCCTGTGGCGTCCCGGTTGCGGCCTTTCCCGTGACTGGCCCTATCGATGTCGTTAAACAAAGTGTGACCGGTGTGCTCGATAACGACCTGAAGAAAGCCACTGTTGAGGCCTTAAAACTTAAGCCGCAGGACTGCATCGTATATGCACAGCACAATTCATGGCAACAGTGTGCTGAGTTGTTCTTTAACCAGCTCGAATCCAATCCCGCCTACCCGAACTGAGACATTCAAACAACAGACCTTAATCAAGCCTGCTGAATGACCACATTCAGTACTGTTACCACATTCCACCTCGGGTGAAATGTAAATGCCAGTGTTGGTGATGATATACTTGCCATCAACAACTATGAAACTACTTACTTATCAATATAACAATTCGATTGCAGTTGGTGCTTTAACCGATGCGGGCATCTGTGCGGCAGGTGATGAGTTCACTGGCATGGATGGAATGAATAGATTTCTGAATGAAGGTGACGACGCGCTGAAAAATCTGGCTGCAGCAGCATCGACCGCTACTTCCTTGATAAACCCGGATGAAGTTCAAATACTGGCACCGGTACCCAAACCCGACAAGTTTTTCGGCGTCAGTCTGAATTATGCTGATCATATTGAAGAAACAGGTTTGGATAGACCCGAATTTCCAACCTTCTTCAACAAACAAAACAGCTGTGTCATTGGACCCGGTGCAGCGATTCACCGACCCAGGATTTCGGAAAAGCTCGACTATGAGGGGGAACTGGCGCTGGTCATCGGCAAACGCTGCCGACATGTCAGCCTTGATCAGGCTGCCAGCGTTATTGCCGGTTATACCATTGCGAATGACGTCAGTGTCAGGGACTGGCAAATGCGTTCGCATACCTGGACACTGGGTAAATCATTCGACACGCATGGACCAACCGGTCCATGGATCATCACTGCTGACGAAATCGGCGATCCACATTCACTTGCTATCAAAACCTGGGTTAATGATGAAAAACGCCAGGATTCGAATACCAGGCATCTCATCTTTAACTGTTTTTATCTCGTAGAGTATCTGTCTCAGGTTATGACGCTTGTACCGGGCGATATCATCGCTACAGGAACCAGTAGTGGTGTAGGCGTAAAAATGAAACCCCGTGGCTACATGAAAGCCGGTGATACGGTACGGGTAGAAATTGAAAAGATAGGTGCACTTGAGAATCCCGTTATTGAAGAGCCGGGTTCGACGACGTTTATTGAATGAATCAGGTTTGTTTTAATTCGCCGGAATCGATTTTTTCGAGTAATACCTGCATATAATCAAACCGATGCAGCGCACTGTCCATTTCCAGAAGTGCCTGTTTGGTTAGCAGTTCAAACGGAAGAATTTCTGCAAGTCGCTCACTGACCCAGTTTGCTTCTTCATATCTGTCTGATTCGCCTGCGTAAGGTAACTCGTAACGTATGGCTATCTCTTTTAACAGTTCTGAAAAACCCTGGTATGCGTCGGGCATCGGGTCATCGTCTTCGTCCAGCCAACTGACATCTGCCAGACAAAGATTATCTGCCTGTACTTCAGTACTATTAATCCGGAAACGTCGCTCACCTCTGACACTGATACCCAGCAAACCGTCATTCATCTGGTCCCAGTCGATGATCCTGGCATAAGTACCCAGTGGAAATACCTCCGCCGGTTGCCCGGCTTCTTTACCATCCTGAATCAGACAAATACCAAAACCGGTATCTTCACGCATACACTTTCTGACCATATCCAGGTAACGCGGCTCAAATAATCTGAGTTGCATTTCGCCTTCCGGGAACAGCACAGTATTTAGTGGAAAAACAGGGATTTTATTCATTCGATACACTCAGGCACTGGCAAAGTTTGTCATGAATACCTTCGAAGCCACCGTTACTCATTATAACAATGTAGTCATTGACTCGATGCTCGTTTGCGACAAAATCAACTATTGCGTTTATATCTGTAAAGACCTGACAGCGCTGACCTAGTTCAGTCATATGTTGTTTGATATCCCATTGCACATTTTCTGCCTGGTATATCAATACGATGTCGGCGTCGGACAGTGAACCGGCCAATGTATCAGCGTGTATACCCATTCTCATGGTGTTCGATCGAGGTTCCATAATCGCAATGATTCGATTGTCACCGGCATGCTGGCGCAGTGCACCCAGGGTAGAGGCAATTGCGGTTGGATGGTGCGCAAAATCATCAAACAGTTTTATGTTGTTTTGATCATATATGCACTGCAGGCGTCTCTTTACCGATTTAAAATCAGCCAACGCCTTGCATGCGATTTCCGGATCGATTCCAACATGCTCAGCCGCGACTATTGCCGCCAGCGCGTTACTGGCATTGTGATAACCAATAAGCTGCCAGTTGACCTTACCAGCCTCCTGACCCGCACGACGAATGGAAAAATTTCTAAAATCCCTGTCTGCATCAGAAATAGACCAGTCAGCAGATTCATTACCAAACGTAACCTGCTCGGACCAGCAACCCGAATCGATGACATGTTGCACCTGAGTATCATCATTTGGATAGATAATTCTCGCCAGCTCCGGCAAGGTTCGTAATAAATGATGAAACTCCCTCCGAATATCGGCTACATCATCGAAAATATCCGCGTGGTCGAATTCAAGATTATTAATGATTAATGTCCTTGGATGATAGTGAATAAACTTTGATCGCTTGTCAGAAAATGCCGTGTCATATTCATCAGCCTCGAGAACAAAATAGTCGGAATCAGTCAGTCTGGCTGATATGCCAAAATTTTCTGCTACCCCACCAATCAAAAAACCTGGCTTATAACCAGCGTATTCGAGTATCCAGCTCAGTATCGTTGTAGTCGTGGTTTTTCCATGTGTGCCCGATACGGCCAGTACATGCTTATCTCGAAGTACATATTGATATAGCCACTCCGGCCCTGACATATACGGCAGAGACAGATTCAAAACAGCCTCCAGCTCCGGGTTGCCGCGTGACAGCGTATTACCAACTATCACCATGTCCGGTGCAGGCTGTACATTTTCAGGTGCGTAACCCTCTAGCAGTTTAATACCAAGCTGTTCGAGTTGATCGCTCATCGGCGGGTAAACATTTTGATCGGAGCCGGTCACCTCGTGCCCAAGACGCTTGGCGATCTGGGCAATGCCTCCCATAAACGTCCCACAAATCCCAAGAATATGAATCCTCATTAGCCTGACTCAGAGGGGAAAAGCGCGGTCGATAGAGTCAGAATGATCCATATATAGCTGATTGCGAGCAGAATACTGATCACTGTAGAGACCTCAAGGGCATGTTTTAATATATGAGCCATCACCGCAATATTCCAGAAAGCGAGTGCCGCCAGCATTAACAGAAACAGCTGGTACAAAGGTTGATTGGTGCTATCGTCAGTGCCGCTGGTGCTGAGGAAAAAATAAACAGGCAGGGCAATAATACTTAGCACCACTCCCGTTCCTGAAAGTGCGGTCAAGGTCTGGATCCAGCGCATAGCTTTACCGGAGATTTGCAATAACAGCAAAGAAAAAACAGAAAGTACGACGATTTCAGTAATGCCGGACAGCATGGCCCTGTCAATTGATTCAGCCATACCGACCAGTGCTGTGGAAATTACTGCATAGCTGAATATACAGCTGACTAACAGGTTGTTTGATTTGGGAATGTCCTGTGGACGCTTGCGGAATCGGCAAATATCAAAAAATGCAAAAAAAAGTACTCTGATGGCCGCAAACATAGAACTGCTGTTTTCCCGATAGGTAGGTTTACATTCAGCCAGCATAGTAACGTTTTCAAACGTTATTTACGAACTATCGGATGAGTCAAACTCAAGGCTACTATAGAAAATATCTATTAATACAATATGTATAATTCGTTATAAATTATCGAAAAAAAATATTATATTCTGTTGATATTGGATATTAAGGAGAAAAAAGATGGAAATAGATATCGGAATTGACCAGGAGCACCGACAAAAAATCGCAGACGGACTTTCTCGCCTGTTAGCAGATAGTTATACGTTATATCTGAAAACACATAACTTTCACTGGAATGTGACGGGCCCTATGTTTAATACCCTGCATACCATGTTTGAAACACACTACACCGAACTTGCGCTGGCTGTTGATGAAATTGCCGAACGCATACGCGCGCTGGGTGTCAATGCCCCTGGCTCATATAAACAGTTCAGTGAACTCTCATCAATTGAAGAGGAAACCGGAAACCCGGATGCAGAGGATATGATTCGCCAGTTGGTTAACGGCCAGGAAACGATCGTTAAAACTGCACGCTCTATCTTTCCTCTCGTTGACGAAGCCAATGATGAACCAAGTGCAGATTTATTGACGCAGCGTATGCAGGTACATGAGAAAAATGCCTGGATGCTGCGCAGCCTGCTGGAACGCTCTTGATTGTGAATTAACAGCGAAAGGATTCGCATTCACATCTCTACCTGTCAATTTAACTCTGCAGTATTTTTATACCGCAGTTAGCGCAGTATTTATCCCCAGCATTTAAGTTCGTATTGCAACTTGCACAACATCGTTTTACATCAAAATTCTGTTCCGTAGCACAATCAGGACAATATCTGTGAGAAGCCGCTATCCAGTTATTGCAGTTTGAACAACGATGAGACCTGTTGACGATCTGCGATACTTTTACAGATATAGTCCCGGTCAGCATGGCAAAGATGGTGATACCCGTTACCATTAAAATTGAAGCCAGAATCTTCCCGCCGGTGGTAGCAGGCACTATATCTCCATAGCCAACCGTGGTCATGGTTACCAGACTCCACCAGCTTCCTGTAAATGCATTACCAAACGTCTCTGGCTCCAGTAAAAATATCAGATTCCCGGAAATCGCAATAATAATTAATATTGTAAAAGCAACAACAAGCATAATTTCCAAAGCATCCCTGAGCGACGCAAGAAACAGGTGCAGGGCCTTCAGGTAACGGATTAGCTTAAGCAAGCGCAGAACCCTGAGCAAACGTATTACCAGGGTAGCATCTCCCAATAAGAGTAGTGGCAGCCAGGTCAATAGATCGATCAAACCGTAAAAACTGAATATATAGGCAAGTGGTTTTTTTGCAGCATAGACTCGCAGGAAATACTCGATAGCAAACACAAGCGTTATCAGGATTTCAACGCCAGCAATAATATTTCGAGTAGAAACGGTTATACCATCCAGTGTGGCAACCATGGATAGCAAAACAGTGATGACTATGGCAGTTATACCGATTAGATTGGTATTTCTGCCCAGACGGCTATTCAGATCAAACAATGCGGCATTGAGATTACGTCGAATCGTATTTTCAATGTAATTATCAAACTGCTTTTTTTCGGTCGCTTCTGTATACATTGCTTACGAACTATGGATTTACAGATAGGCTCTGTAGCGGCATTTAGCCGTTTTTCTTAAGCAAATAGGGGGAGTGTTTAATCTGTATGAGAGTATTACAAACGCTCACGGAAGTTGGCGTAATTATGGGACTTAATCAACTCCAGTTCATTGTCCGTATTGAGTAAATAGGTATCAGGGAGGTTTATTCCATTGAACATGTTAGCCTTCACTTGCATGTAGGCGCCTGCATTTTTGAATACCACACGACTGCCAAGCCGAAGTTGACTGTCAAAATGATAATCTCCAAAAAGATCGCCACTCAGACAAGTGCTGCCGGCCAGCCTGTAGAGGTAATTACCACTTTCAGATGAATTGATCAGCTGCGGCTGATATTGATATTCAAATACTTCCGGCAAATGGTTAATACTGCTATCAAGCACGGCAATTGTGGAATTATCATGTTCTATTAGATCGATGACCGAAGCGACGAGATAGCCTGCCTGCCCCGTGATGGCTTTACCGGGCTCAAGATAGATATCCGCACTATATTCCTTTTTGATAGCGCTGATTGCGTCATATAAGGGTTGGTAATCAATATCAGCATCAAACAGATAGCCACCACCAAGGTTAAACCATTTCAAATTCGGTCTATATTCAGACAACAGGTAAAGTACCTTGTCGACGCTCTGTTTCAGTTCGGCGAGGCTGACTGATTCGCAGTTATTGTGAACATGTATGCCATCGATTACTTCCCAGTTTAAGGTATTTTGCTTTTTTGCCTCTGCCAGTTGCGCCGCAGTGATACCCAGTTTTGAATCCGGCCGGCAGGGATCGTAGCGTTCATCTGTTACAAAAGATAATTCAGGGTTGATACGTAGCCCGCAACTCGCTTGTAGGTTTATCCGCTGGCCGAGGCGCTGCCATTGGGATACTGAATTCAATGTAACAAATTCAGCTATGGCGCAGATTGAGTCCATCTCCTCATCCCGGTAGGCCGGAGTCGTTATATGCATGGACTGGGGTTGCTCCAGTACTTCGCTGGCGAGGCGCAATTCAAACAGTGAACTGCAGGAAAAGCCCGATACGTAAGGTCGCAGAAAATGCAGTAGTCCGGTACTGTTTGCAGATTTGATTGAGTATAAAGGACAACAGCCACTCTTGTTTTTCAACTCATTAATCGAAGACAATACCTTCAGCATGCCCCCCTGGTCATAGACATAGGCCGGTGTTTTTAATTCGCCGTTAAAAAAAATTGAATCTTTCATGTTATGGTTGTTCAGAAGTACCTTCTGGAATGAGGAAAATAATGATGAATATTAAAACCTGTCTCGCCATTTTGATATGCCTTCAGTCGATCTCTGCCTTTGCAGAATACAAGCAGCCTGGAGAAATGACCCTGGAAGAGCAGCAAATGATAAGACAGACATCTATGGATTATGATGAATGCATGAATGACTTTGCCATCTCGCAACTGCAGCAGCAACAGGATCCGCGAGTCATTGCCGATCATTCAATGAAGCATTGTGCCTCGGTGCTCGAGGACTTGCACAATACACTTGTGGAGAGCAATTACCCGCCTGAATTCAGCCAGCGCTATGTGAGTGGAATCAGCAATCGTGGAGCAAATAAACTGCTTTCAAACCTGATGCGATACATTGCGACACAGCCAAGGTAATTATCAGAATATACGGCCACCGCGGCTATAATTTGTCAGAATAAAGGGGGCCAGTTGACTGAGAGCCTGTTCATATACGTTGCGCTTGAATGATACTACGCCCTTGACCGGGTACCAGAAATCAACCCACTTCCAGTGATCGAACTCAGGTTCATCAGAATGGCTAAGATTAACGCAGCTCTCATCGGCAACCAGTCTGAGTAAATACCAGATTTGTTTCTGGCCGATACAGAGTGGATAGGCGTTGTGACGAATGAAGCGTTTCGGTAACCAGTATTTCAACCAATCATCGGTCGCACTGATTATTTCGACATGATGCGGCTCCAGACCGGTTTCTTCGCGCAACTCCCTGAACATGGCAGATTCGGGGCTCTCATCCTGCTTGATACCACCCTGAGGGAATTGCCAGGCATCCATACCCAGACGCCGTCCCCAGAACACCCGCCCTTCATCATTTGAAAGAATGATGCCGACATTTGCTCTGAATCCATCTGAATCGATCACGCTTGCCACCTCTTAACAATTATCGAGAATTTTCCAATAATCCGACACAACAAGCAAACCGTGATTAGCGGTTGTGTTCTGATATTTTCACCCTAGACTAGCCGCTTGTTAATTATTCAGCACAGAACATCACAACAATGAAACTGGCAATCTTCGACCTCGACAATACGCTTATAGCGGGAGATAGTGATTGTCTCTGGGGCGAATTTCTCAGCGACCTCGGTCATGTTGACGCTGAGACCTATCGTGCAGGCCATCAAAAATACTATCAGGATTATCTGGATGGAAGTCTGGATATCCATGAATTCCTCGCATTCCAGCTACAGCCTTTGGCCGAACATGACTATGCGGTTCTGGAGGGCTGGCGTGAGCGGTTTATTAAAGAAAAAATCAAACCTATCATTCTGAAAAAAGCCTTGCAGCTGGTGGACTCCCACCGACAACAAGGCCATGAGCTGCTCGTCATTACAGCTACCAATCGCTTTATAACAGAGCCTATCGTGCATGATTTTGGTATTGCAAACCTGATCGCCTGTGAACCTGAACAGGTTGATGGCCAGTTTACCGGTCGTGTGTCAGGTGTGCCCTCCTATGCCGAAGGCAAGGTAGAACGGTTTCATGAGTGGTTAGCAGGCAGGGATGAAAAAATGGAAGAGAGCTGGTTTTACAGCGACTCGCATAATGATATTCCGCTTCTTAAAGAAGTGGACCATCCGATCGTGGTTGATCCTGACAGCACCTTGCTCGCTGCTGCAGAGCAGGCTGACTGGCGAATAATAAGTCTCAGAGAATGAAAAAAGGCCGCTGTTGCGGCCTTCAATCATGTAGCAAAGAGACTCGCTCTGTATCAGAGTATCCTGGCGACGGCGTCTCTTTCTTCCTCAAGTTCTTTTTGTGTTGTATCGAGCATTGATTGACCAAATTCATCGATTTCCAGTCCCTGCACAATGCTGTACTCACCGTCTGTACAGGTGACGGGGAACGAAAACATCAGTCCTTCCGGAATGCCATAGCTGCCATCGCTCGGCACAGCCATGCTAACCCAGTCGTCGGCAGCGGTACCCAACACCCAGTCATGTATATGATCAATGGCACCACTGGCCGCAGAAGCCGCGCTTGATGCACCCCGGGCCTCGATAATTTCTGCACCGCGTTTTGCCACCCGAGGAATATAGTTATCTTTATACCAGTCAAAATCGATCATCTCTTTGGCAGACTTGCCTGCAACTGTTGCCTGACTGATATCAGGGAACTGGGTAGTCGAATGGTTACCCCAGATAATCATCTTTTGTATTTCGCTGACCCTGGTTCCGGTTTTTGCGGCTAGTTGA
>CAJIBF010000154.1_pt1 | contig 21178 bp, 18 predicted proteins | sample 9199291 | NCBI WGS metagenome assembly CAJIBF01 (sample SAMEA7708293, study PRJEB35096) | sediment metagenome | biome: marine neritic benthic zone biome [ENVO:01000025]; feature: sediment [ENVO:00002007]; material: shallow marine sediment [ENVO:03000034] sea grass bed [ENVO_01000059] ...
GAACTGGTTGACCAGGGTGGTCGCGGTTTTACCGAGCCACAACCTGAGCTGGCAGGCGATCATCAGTATGATCGATTTAACCCTGCCGTAGGCCTGACCTATGCTTTCCAGCCTGGCCTGTCCGGCTATTTCAGCTACAGTGAATCCAACCGTGCGCCAACGGCCGTCGAACTGGCCTGTGCCGAGCCGGATGCGCCCTGTAGTCTGCCTAACGGTTTTCTTGCTGACCCGCCACTGGATGATGTGGTGGCCAAGAGTTTTGAAGGTGGCTTCCGCGGCTATATCCCGAGCATGGGCATGTTGAACAAAATGAGCTGGAGTATTGGCGGTTATTTCACGACCAACGAAGACGACATCATCTTCCAGAATACCGGTGGTGTATCGGGTAACGAAGGTTTCTTCGATAATATCGGTGATACCGAGCGCCTGGGTATGGAATTGTCGCTAGCAGGCGAGCTTCAGCGCTTTAATTGGTTCCTCAACTACAGCTACATCAGCGCCACGTTTGAAGACGCGTTTGAATCCAGCAGCGCGAATAACCCGTTTGCCGACGCCAACGGACTGATTCAAATCGAGGAAGGTGACTATATTCCGGGCATCCCGGAACACACGTTCAAGTTTGGCGGTGACTATGCCATTACTGAAAAACTCAGTATTGGTGGTGACCTGCTGTATAGCTCCGGCGTCTACCTCCGCGGCGATGAATCAAACCAGCTCGGCCGTCTTGATGATTACACCACGGTTAACATCCGCGGCAGCTATACCATTAATGACACGTTTAATCTGTTTGCCCGCGTCAATAACCTGTTTGATGAAGACTATGAAACCTTTGGCCTGCTGGGTGAACCGGATGAAGTACCGGGATTTGGTGGGTTTACTGACAACCGTTTTGTCGGTGTGGGTGCGCCTATCCAGGGCTTCATCGGTATCAACGCGCAGTTTTAGTAATCTCTCCCCTATTAGTTGTCATTACATACAAGCGAATCCGAAAGGGTTCGCTTTTTTTCGCTCACATGAAGCGATTTTTTAAATCGCTGAAAGCTTGCAGTTGATCCTGTTTGCGGTAAATACCAAGCAGTTTTTTTATTGACGGGTTCTTTTTGTCTGGCCAGGTATCAATAGAAAGTTCATATTCTTTTACGGCATGCGCAACATTGTTCGCCATAAAGCTGACATCACCACGAATATTGTAATAGCTCGCTTTCTCATGTTTTTTTGCCAAAGGAGGAATCACCTCGACACTCTTGATAACCCTGATCATTTCATTCAGTGTGCCGTAATCATCAAGATAGGTATTCATGCCTTCCAGGTAACCCAGCGCTGAATAGAAGTCGCTTTTCAGGTACTCCTTCCCTATCTGTTTAACAGCTTCTTCGTTCTTGTTATGAGCAACAGTCCTGCCGATGCTGGCAGCCATTTTTTTTCGTAACTGCTGTTGATGATATATGGTCCACGGATCGGTTTGCTGCTTTGTTCTGACCTTTTCAAAGTAGTCTTTGATATCTTCATTTAGCCTTAGCGTAAATTTTTCAGACTGGTTGCTGGCAAAACAACTGAACAGCCAGGAGTCAGATTGCTTGTAACGGCTTTCTATACCTTCCACGGTACATACCGGTCGTTCAGTATTCGTGACGTGTTGTTCAAGAATAGCGAGCTTTTCATTATCGCTGGTTTTTACAGGGTGGAATAAACGATTGGAAAAAATCAGCCCCTGGAAGTTATACAAATCGATGTCAGGGCGTATGCCTTCGACATGATGCATATAGCCCAGCGTGAACGTATGTATATCACCACTCACAAATAGTTCGGCATCCTGCGGCAGGTTATTCAGCACCGCTCTCGCATAGTCGTCTGCCCAGGTATACGACTGTCGATTATTAATATTCCAATTATGCATTAGAACGATAACTGCAAGGGAAACAGAGATGATGAATAACACCGGCTTTTGAAAATGAACGCATCTTAATTTAATCAATAGCCAATCAACTGCAAAGTAGAGAGCAAGGCCCAGCCAGATGGCCATGACTGCATAAGCCAGCATTGGATAAACACTGAAAACAGCCCGGCTCAGATAATCGTAATCAAAGAAAATAACCAGTAGAAAAAATACGGAATGAAAAAGAAAAAGCAGTGTTAGTGAAACACAAACAGCGCGTGGCCAGCGCCACCACTGCACAACAAAACCCAAACTTGCCACGGCCAGACCCACAAGACTGAACTGAGCAACAATCTGTTCCAACATATAATTCATATAGGCCAGTTTATCGGCCAGGCCGGCGGTCTGACTGATATCAACCTGCACGTAGCCTTCCCGGGAAAAGATATAGATAAAATCAGACCAGCTGCTGATAGACCCGTAAAAATTAATCGGCACATCGGTGTTGGAACGCCAGATCATCCATACATAGGGTACTAAACCGACAAGCCCAAAGGCAATACACTTGCCCAAATGCTGAATAAAAACACGCCTCGCCGGCCAAAGCAGAATAGCGAGTGATGGTACAGATAACACCACAAGGGGGATATGCGCTGCCAACGACAGGCCGAGTGTTAATGCAAACAGATAAACTAAAAATGCTGGTGTTTCTTTCTCTGAATTATCATCAGCATGAAATGGCTGACGAATTAGTATCGCGATCAGGAAGAGTAATAAAACCAGGCACGCATTCAATGTATAAACTTCGGCAATAATCGCCTGTGCCCAGAAATTCCTGGAAAAGGCATAGCATAAAGCAACCGCCATCGCCGCCAGCGGTGGTAACTTTAAACTTCTCGAAAAAAGATAGAGTAAAACACAGGCAAAGGCAGCAGCCAGGCCACTGAAAGCATGAATGCGAGACGGGAAAGAACCTACGGGTAGCTGACCAAATAAACCACTTAATAATGTATAGAGTGGATAGCCTGGAGGGTGCGCGATGCCAAAGTAGTAACTCGACATTAAAAACAGGCCGTCGTCTTCAAGTGCGAGTGTTCTCGGCAAGGTAAGCAAATAAACACCAAAGATAATTATCATCAAAACGAGAACAAACAAACGTTCCCTGTTGTCGAAAGAAGCTGGAAAAGACATCATTTGCCCAGTCTATCCTGAAAATGTAGTTAGTAAGAATATGTAATTAATAGAGACTGCTAAACAAAACACATTATTTTTTCCATATCATCTTCGGCATGAGGTAAATATTGCCGCCGGCAGAAAAAGTCTTGCCGACAACATAAACACGTTTTTCGTCATTTAATTCGATCATTAATCCCTGCATAAACTGACCCGGCTGAATCACGTCCGGGATCAGCTTATTACCGTAATAATTGATTTTATATGACTCAGCAATGATCGGAACAAGCTGCTGTTTAAAACCCTGAAACAGCCCGCATTTAAGCAAATCCTCGGCAATACAAGGCATAGCGGGTAAGGCGCCCTCCTCGTTCTCTCTCCTCCCCCAGGGCACCAGAACCCGCCTGTTTTTCAACATTACAGGCAGCCTGGCGCGACGGTGATCGTACCTGACCGTATTATTTTCATAGGTAATCTCCACCAGGGTAGTCTGGAGAACTTTGGGAGAACTTTCAACTCCTGACCGTGTCTACCGATAATAAATATATGGCATAAATATTGGATGTGATCAGACAGGTAAATCAGCAGCGATACAGGTAACAGAGGTGACGATAATGAAACACGAATGGATGAAGCCAACCAGGAAGATGCATAAACACATCGTCGAAACAGCTCATGGTGACTACGAAGTAGGCTACCCGATTACCTACTTTTGCAAATTTAACAGTGGCGGCGATGTTGAAGCATTTGGTTATGTTGATGAAATATATAACCAGCTGGGCGGCAATGTTGTGATACTGGAAGGCTTTGACAGCGGTATAAAGAATGTCTACAAGGTGACGCCTTATTACTGGAAAAGCTGCCGGTTTTATTCATCGCTGTATGACCTGATACAGGATGCGGCCTGAAAAGACTTAAAGATGAGTAACGACTGGCCGATACATTACTAACTGTATTACCCGGAGCTTAATAATGTTTGGCAAAATATGGACGAAACTTTTCAGAATGAATAGCACTTCTGCGCAGAAATTAGCTGAGCTGGAGAATCTGTACGCTAACGAAGATGATGACGATGAAGAACGCACAGTGATGGTTGACACACTTGCCTATACAACCCGTTTTAACAAGTGAGCCGTGTTTGTCAATTCACTGACTGCGAGGAAGTACGCCCGTCATCAAAAATAATATTGAATAAATAAGCGACTTCATCGACAGCATAACGGCTGAGATGATCGCCATCTCTGTATAAAGACCGGTCATCCTGAACCGTTTTACATGAAGTGCCTGATTCGCAAATATAGTCGGTTAATGCAATGGTACGAATATTACCGTAACGCTTGTCTATGTCATCTATCAGTTCATTAACCTTGTCATGCATCATCCGGTATTCACCCAGCGTCATTCCAATTTCTGCGTCTTTTGCACGCAACACATTTTGAGACTGTCTATCGGGCACGTTGAATGGGTATTCCGGTGCTTGTTTAACCAGCCAGACGTTAATGCCAGCCTCTTCAAATTGCTGAAATAAGCTGTCGGCTTTATTCATAAAGTTTTGTTTGGCATTTTCCAGGTATTGTTCTTCGGATAGCTGATAGGCATTTTTGTATTTATTCAGGATATCTTCCTTGTCGAAAGAACCAAATAACCTGGCATGCCATCGACAGGCAATCACCAGGTGTTCCGGTCTGGCTTGAAGTAATTTATCTGTAATTTGCTCGTTCCTGAAATCAATTTCAGAGATGGGCTGTGCTATTTCGGAAAATAAACCGGGTATAGGTGCAACACTATTGAAGTAGGTAAACTGGAAACCATGCTCTTGTGCCTTTTTCTCCAGCATACTGCTGAGTATATGTGCATGACTATCGCCCCATAGAACCAGCCTTTTCCCGCTCTCCGGTATAACTGTATCGACATTATCAAATGTTGAATAATCATCGACTGCATTTGCAAAAGCCTGCGCCTGTTCAGGTAGCCGGGACTTAATCATTCCGTTACTGATCAAATAACCGACTGATGCCAAAAAGAAAAGACATAAAAAGCTCGAAACAATGAATCGAGTTCTGTCTTTAAAAATAGTTTTATAGCGGATGGGGTTTTCAATATAAGCCCATGAGAGATAACTGCAGATGAATGTCAGCGCGATACAAACAAGCTTAACCAGGCCATTGTAATCCTCGCCGTAATACGTTTTGGCAAACACCGCGATCGGCCAATGATAGAGATACAGTGAATACGATATTTTGCCAATAAAAATGACAGGCGGTATCGCCAGCAGTCTTTGACTGATGAGAGTTCTGGATAAATTAAAATAGATAAAAAAAGCAGTGCCCAGGCAAGGCAACAACGCATACCAGCTTGGAAAAGGCGTGCTGGTATCAAATCCAATAATGGCAATGGCCAGCAATACCAGTCCAAACCAGGAACATACCTCCAGCCTGGCGCTGCTTGTTTTCCAGACAGGTAAGAACGCGACTATGGCGCCAATCATAAACTCCCACAAGCGCGTTGGCAGAAGATAAAAAGAGGCAACTGGATATTCAAAAAAACCCGTGATTGATAGTGATAATGAAGCCGCCAGAATTAACAAAAGAACAAATACCGGTTTAATCGAGTTGAACTTGAGTAAAACAAACAGCAACAATGGAAAAACGATATAAAACTGTTCTTCCAATGATAATGACCAGGTATGTAACAGCAGAATAGAGTCTGAAGCTGGCGAGAAGTAATTAGTATTTAGCCAAAAGTAAATATTTGAAGAAAAAATTGATTGTGCCAGCAGTGCTGACCCTGCCTCCCTGAAAGTATGTTGGGGTGAAATCCATAATGCCAGGAAAACAGTTAAGATACAGACGACGGAAAGTGCGGGTAAAAGTCGGCGGGCTCTTTTTTCATAAAATGCAATGAAGGAAAACTGTGCAATTCTTATGTCATTAATAAGTTTGCCCGTTATAAGAAAACCTGAAATAACAAAAAAAATATCTACCCCGACATAACCCCCACTGAATAATTCATATTCAAAATGATAAAAGACAACCGAGAGAACAGCGATGGCTCTTAAAACATCAACATGCTGCAAATATTTATCGGTCATTGAACATAGTCATTAATAGCAATAATCTGAGAACTATTATAATGAAACTGCTCCTCTTGGCATTTGCGCAATTGCTAATGAAGCTATATGGGCAGACAGGAGGTTGTGGAACCTTTCTGAATTATTGTCGGAAGTTTGAGACTGTCACGACAAAAAAAAGCCTGCTTAAGCAGGCTTTTTAATGGTGCCGGAAAGAGGACTCGAACCTCCGACCTACTATTTACGAAACAGTTGCTCTACCAACTGAGCTATTCCGGCTACGATAAAAACTATAACTAGCTTAAAATTGTAAGACTACTAACCTTGGTCACTAAATTCGGTCGTCCATTCCTCATTAAGTGACACAGCCTCAGACTCCTCGGCTCTGGCTTCCTGCTTCGCTCTACCTCCTGCATCCTTGCAGTCGTCTCTTCGGCGTTCGCCGGCAAATTCATTCACAGGATGAATTTGTTTTCCGGCTCACCTGAGCTATTCCGGCTACATAAATATGTCTCAAGTTTACTGCAAACCTAGCAGTAAATTAACAGCGCGAAGTCTACACAAAAAAAGTCAAAGAAACAGTATAGAGATAAACTCAGGTATCAGCGTGTATTCCTGACGCGAATAATAATATCGATACCTGATTTTTCTGTGTTGTCTGGTAAGGAAGGTAAGCTGTTTAAGTTGATATCACTGGCGGAGAAATCTGAAAGTTTTCCCGTATCTTCGTTGTAGAAATGATAGTGCGAAGCCGTATTGGAATCATAGAAAACCTTGCTTGGATCAATGATTAGCTGATTGATGAGGCCTTTTTTCACAAACAGGTTAAGCGTGTTGTAAACCGTTGCCTTGGAGACCAGTTCCGCCCTGGCATTAACACGTGCAAGTACCTGCTCGGCCGACAAATGCTGCGGCTCCGCCATAATTACCTTTGCAATTTCAATACGTTGTGTTGTTGGCTTGATTTTATTGCATTCAAGCAATTCCTGAATCGACTGGTTATCCGGCATTTCGATTGGGACCTGTGATTGTTTCGTTGTTATTTGTACCTAGTATAAGAAAATATCCTGCAATGTGCAGTATAAATAAGATTGATTATCATTCCAATCAACTCATCTATCGATAGTGACACATCTTCATCACAGTGATTCTCCTGTGAATACTCGCAGCAAACTGTTAACCCGTTCACACTTTTAAGTATCTGTATTTAAAACAATTACCGTTTGTCCGAAAAAAACGACCACTCATCAGTTTTAGCTAATTATCGTACAAATCTTTGCTATAACTAGTTTGCGCATATTGTTCGGACAAACTAGATGAAAACAAGTAATACAACTCAATACCAGACTGGTTTTACCCTGCTGGAACTCATGATAGCCCTGGCCATTGGTGCAATCCTGGCTGCTTTTGCCATCCCGAGTTTCCAGCAAATGATGAAAAATAACTGTCTGACGACCAGCACTAATAACCTGATAACCAGTTTGCAGCGGGGCCGGAGTGAGGCCATCAAACGCAAATCAATAGTCACATTGACAGCTAAAAGCGGTACCGCCTGGGGCAGTGGCTGGACCGTCACTATTAATGAAGACAGAAACGGCAACGGCACGCTCGATACCAACGAGGATTTCGATGGCGACGGCGCGCTGGATGCAGCTGCACTGATGAATGATGTCACGCTATCTTGTGCCGCAACCACGATTGCCGGCAGTGCCAACAGTTTTAACTATGACAGCGAAGGTTTCATCAATGCCGCTGGCACGTTCGACGTATGCGATGACAGAACCGGTGAAGTTGGCAGACAAATCTCTATCAATAATGTCGGCCGACCTAATACGAACAGTGAATATGGTGGGTGCCCGTAAGTCATGAACAAGATAAACAGACTACTCAATTCAAAAACATCCGGCTTTACGCTAATCGAAGTCCTGGTGGCGTTGCTGATACTGGCCGTCGGCCTGCTCGGTATCGCTGCATTACAATTTAAAGGTTTGCGTTACAGCAATGACTCCTTCATGCGTAGCCAGATCAGTTTTCTGGCGTATGACATTGCCGACCGCATGAGAAGTAATGCTGCCATGGCTGATGATTATCTGGGTGACTATGCTGTCCCTGCAACGCCGGTTGATACCTGTAATCATACGATCGGTCTTGAGACAGCCGCCAATATCGCCAACGACCTCGAATGCTGGCGAACCGCTGTCGATAATTCATTACCACCAGGCAGTACGGCAAACATTACTGTAGCCGGCAGCCTCTATAGCGTGATCCTGACCTGGACTGACCGAGAAGGATCGGCACACAACGTCAATTACAGTTTTCAACCTTAGTGAACCGTGCTTATGAAAACGATAAATAAAAATCAGGGTTTCTCAATGATCGAGCTGATGATCGCGATGCTCATCGGCATCTTGCTGTTAACCGGTGCAACCGGGCTGTTCATCAGCAACAAGCGTATCTACAAGGAACACGATGCCGCCGGCCGGCTGCAGGAAAATTCACGCTTTGCGATTAATCTGCTGATCAAGGATATCCGCATGGCAGCCTATGCAGGCTGTGCCGATGCAATGGACGTGGTGACGAACAACATCACAACAACTGAAACAGATTTCGAAAGCTTTACGGATAACAATGCCATTGAAGGTTTTGAAGCCGCAGGTGCCTGGCAGCCTTCCACGGCTGCAACAACCGGAATCAACCCATACACGGGCACCTTTGCCGGTGCTAATGATACGGACGGCATCACCTTGCGCTATATGAATCCACTAGGCGTTAATCTTTCGGCGGCAACTACAGCAACATTGGTGCCGCTTGCCGATAGCAGTCCCTATGCAGTAAACCAGCTACTTGCCGTTTCTGACTGTGACTCGACTGATATCTTTAAACCGACCGGCCTCACCGGCGGATTACAGCATGCCGGCATAGACGGCGATTATGATACCAATGCCGAGATCTCTGAATTTAAAGTTGTCCGCTACTACATCCGTGCGGCGAATGATGCAGATGGCGATGGCACGGTCGACCCGGCTTTATACCGAATGGTCTGGTCTTCAGCGACCAATAACACGACAACCCAGGAATTGATCGAAGGCGTGGAAGACCTGGAAATACTTTATGGCGTTGATGACGATGCCGACAACATACCGGACGGCTTTTTCGATGCTGCCAACGTCGCCGGCAACGGTGGCTGGGACAACGTGGTTACCGTCAAGCTGGCGATGCTGTTCCGTACAGTGACTGAAAATTTCCATATCGAGCAGAACGCGAACACCTACACCTTGTTAAACAACGCTGCCAATCCGGCCGCAAATGATTACCGCCGCCGCCGCGTTGTATCAACAACGGTGCAGATTCGAAATCGTATTGATGCAGGCTAATACAGGAACACTATTATGAACAAAGTATTATCACCTATTACTTATCAAAGACAGCAAGGCGCGGCATTGTTTACCGCACTCATCCTGCTGGTATTAATGACCCTGCTCGGCGTCTCCACCATGACCACCTCCTCTCTGGAAGAACGCATGGCAGCGAACTCGCAGGAAAATATCCGCGCCTTTCAGGCCGCTTCGACCGGGCTGGAAATGGTCTTCACCGATGAACAGGCATTCGATACCAGATTAACTGAAGCTAATGACGGTACGGGTACTGACCTTTATGACAAAACCGATACCAATATCGGTAGTGCAACCACCGGTTACTACAACGCGACGGCAACCTACAACTCGGTATTTCGTCAGTGGACGATTCCACCGCGCGGTTCAGGCTGGGACAGCACTTATGCCTATTATCACTTTGATTTAACCGCAGACGGTTCAACCGACAGTGGCGCAGCCTCAAATCTGCATGCTGGAGCCTACCAGGTTGGTAAGGCCCCTTAACAGAATTTTATTCCTGGAGTATGACTATGACTTTTTCAAAATTTTTGCGCATTAATCTGGCAGTTTTAATTTTAACAGCTGCTACCGGTTTATCCGCGGCTGAAAATCGAAGCGTCCGCGTTATTGATGCGGGTCCGGATGGCGATGAACGATACTACAGCGTTTATTGTCCGGATGGCTCGCGTGCAGCCGTTGTAAAACGCGAAGACAAGACAACGGTGTGTACAACCCCGCGTGACGAATCAAAAGACGTCTGCAAGAACTGGAGCGTTGACGAGGCTGCAAGAGCGGCCTGCGGCGTATAGTTTTCCTAACAATTTTTCTGTTTATAACACTTTATTAAAGAGGGCAAGCTTATGTTTAGCACCTTGAGCAAACGATTCATTTATTCATTCTCGATTTTCAGCCTGGTGCTTACCAGTGGTCTGACACGAGCAGATGATACCGAGATCTATTTCACTGGCGGCGGCCTTGATGAGGCCGCACGTCCCAACGTCCTGTTTATCCTCGACACCTCCGGCAGTATGACCTCAACTGTTTCCGGCACTGGTGGCCAGCAACGTGTGGATGTGATGAAAGAGGCCGTAAAAGAGGTGATCGAAGACGTACAGGATATCAATGTAGGCCTGATGCGCTTTACCAGTGGCAGTGGCGGCCCTGTATTATTTCCTATCAAATACGTCGAAGAAAACACGTTTAACGTAGTCGGCGAACCTACTGCCGATTTAAGTTACACAGCAACCATCACCGATGGCCTTAACGACGTTGAAATGAATCTCGATTCTACACCCGCGGATCTGATGTACCTTAATGATGCAACCATTGAAATGGACCAAATCAATCCGGGTGTAGGCACCGTGCCGACCTCGGCTACCTTTCAGCGACGCATCGATGCCGGTTTCAGAGACGCTGAGGAAAAAGTGGGCGGTAGCAATAACGGCGACGTGGACGATGACAGCGGTGACCTGGACTTTAGACCCAACTCTTTAGTGGGCCTGCGCTTCAATCAGGTTACTGTTCCTCAAAATGCTAAAATCACTAATGCGTATATCAACTTTAGACGTGATAACTACAAGAGTGCGACAACGAACATCGATATCTATGGAGTAGACAATGACGATCCCGCCTCATTTACTGAGTGTAATAACAGTTGTGACGATATCTCAGGCCGAACAAAAACCACGGCCAAGGTCGACTGGAACGGTGTCACTACTGGCAATTATCCCGTCACGCCCGATTTGACATCGATCGTCCAGGAGATCATTAGCCGAAATTGTGCTGACCCAAATGACCCGGCGAATCTCACCGGTTGTACATACGGATTAGACGATATGATGTTCGTCTTCGAAACCACGACGGGCAACCGTGACTGGGAATCGTATAACGGTACCAGCAACGCCAGTCGAAGGCCTCTGTTAACAATTGAATACGACAGCACCGTAACCGTGGCCACACCTGGCGATACCCAGATTTCCGGCCTGCGTTTTGACAACATCCGTATCCCTCAGGGCGCGACGATTACCGATGCCAAACTCGTATTCACCCCGGTTGATACAAATACGACCGCCACTACCTGGACCATTACTGCCGAGGATGCAGACAACTCTGAACCCTTTTCAGTCACGGCGGGCGATATCAACACGACCAATCGAACGCGTACCACAGCATCAGTCAACTGGGCTATTGGTACCAGTGATTGGGCAGCGGGTGTGTCCGTGGAAAGTGCTGATATCAAGACTGTGCTGCAGGAAGTCGTGAATCGTACCAACTGGTGTGGTGGCAACTCGGTCAGCTTCTTTGTCGCAGGCGCCGACACACTGGCACAAGTGCGTGGATTTGAAAGCTACGAGGGTTCCAGTGCCGATGCCGTGCGACTGGAATATACCTATACGCCGGGCAGCGGTTGTTTCAGTGCTACTGAAACGGCACAAACCAGTATCGGTACCGACGATGCCGAACAGTTTGGCAGCTCGGTCGATACCATTGATACTGACCTGGACCTCGGCTTTGATTCCGAAACCAGCAGCAACCAGACTGTCGCAGTCAGATTCCAGGGCGTCGACGTGCCCCAGGGCGCGACGATTACCTCGGCCACCCTCGATTTCTTCGCGCAGGGTACATCAACCGGTACGGCCTCGTTTACGATTAAGGGTATCGATGAAGATGATGTCGCTACCTTTGCGGCCTCGACCGATGATATCAGCAGTCGATCAACGACCTCTGCCGCGGTGACGTGGGCGGTCGAAGACTGGACGACGTCCGGGGAACGCTATGCGACTGATGATATCAGTACCATCGTCCAGGAGATCGTGGGCCGTGGCGGCTGGTCATCGGGCAATAACATGGCCTTCGTCGTTGAAACCGGTACCGGCAGTCGTATCGCGGACAGCTACAACTCCGACCCGGCCCGGGGCCCGCGCCTGACGATTACCTATGAGGATTCTGTGAATATCCCGTTCAAGTCGGTACGTGAAACCCTGGTCGAGATCATCGATGACCTGCCTGCATCGGGAGCGACACCGATACAGGAAACCTTATATGAGGCGGCACGCTACTGGCGCGGCGAAAGCATGGAGTTTGGTGATTCCCGTGCTGGTTCCCGAACCTCGCGTATCAGCCACCCGGGCAGTTACTGTACCTCGGAAAATAACTGTCGCGGTGCCAAGGAAAATGACGGCGGAACGACACCGACAGATGGATTTGGCGTCTACACACCGAGTGGCTGTAATGTCTCGGTCAACCCGAATGACAGTGACTGTGCAAGTCAGGTCATTGAACATGACGACAATAGCGCTGAAGCCAGGTACATCTCACCGTTTAGCTCGGACCTGACCTGTGCCAATAACTACCAGGTGCTGTTGACAGACGGCTCTGCCAACAGTGGTAATGATAACTATGGTGCTATCCGAAGCCTGATTGGTGGCGTTGGCAGCTGTTACGCCAATAACAGTACATTCAAGGAAACGGGTGATGCAGCCAAAACCTATACCAGCAGTGAAGACTGTTCAGTTGACCTGGCGGAATACCTGGCCACAAATGACCAGTCCACAGCAACCGTGGGTGAAAACCTGGCCAACGACCAGATCGTCAAAACCTACACCATTGGATTTAACCTGGATAACGTGAGTACCACCCAGTTTATCAAGGACATGGCCAATCTCGGTGAAGGTGGCTTCTATGAAGCCAATACTGCTGGACAGCTGGTTGATGTATTCACCACGATTTTGACAGATGTAAAGAGTGACCCAACCTCGTTTGTATCACCGTCACTCGCAACCAATGCGTTTAACCGACTGTTGAGTCGTGATGAGGTTTACTTCGGATTGTTTACGCCTGCCCTTTCCGCCTCCTGGTATGGCAACATGAAGAAATACAATATCTGTGTCGACTCAGCTGAGGGCTGTGATATTGGTGAGATTCTTGACGCCAACGGTGACGAAGCGATTGATGGCACCGATAGCAAGTTCAAGGATACCGCCCAGAGTATCTGGTCCGGCGCAATCGATGGCCGTGCTACCACATCAGGTGGTGCCGGTGCAGAGATTACCGATCATACTGCGCAGATTGTCTATACCGACAAGATATCTACCGGACAGGCCCCGACCAATACGGCCCTGGACACGGCCGGTTACAAGCTGACCAGCACGACCTGGGACGATACGGAACTGGGCACGATGCGATCGTCGATCTGTCCCACACCGTCTACAACGGGTGGTTCAGAGTGTGAAGACCGTATGTTGTGGCTGCTTGGTAAGAAGATCGTGACTGACGCGGATAACGACGTCAGCGCTAACCAGCGCTGGTCAGTTAACGATGTACTGCATAGTTCACCGTCGGTTATTACCTACGGCGGTGCGGACGATGGTAGTAATGGCGGTACGGCTGGTGATGGTGAGATCGATGTCTTCTATGACAAGGTACTCTATGGTACCAACGACGGTATGCTGCATTTTGTTAACGGTACTACCGGTGCTGAAGAGTGGCGTTATATACCTAGTGACTTCTGGGCACAGCAGCAAACGCAGTACCTGAATGCGCAGGGAGACCATACCTATGGTCTGGACGTCACACCGACTATCTGGGCTGTGGATAATGACGGTGACGGTAATATTGAGCCGGCATCTGGCGATACGGTGAAAGCGTTTGTTGCTACACGTCGCGGCGGCAACTATATCTATGCGTTGGATCTGACTGCAACAGTCACGACTACAACAACGCAGGTAGTGCCCAAGTTCATTTGGAAGATACAGGGTGGCAGTGGTGACTATGCACGACTGGGTCAGACCTGGTCTAAACCTGAACTGACGACCATCTCTATCAGTGATGGCGGTGGTGGCTTGACTACCAAAGACGTGCTCATCTTTGGTGGTGGTTATGACACGTCTCTCGATGACCCGAATGTCTATGACCCGGCTGATAACAGCAATAATGACTTCCTCGGAAACGCGATCTTCATTACCGACCCGACTAACGGTACAGTGATCGTGTCAATCTCCGGTGCCAGCAGCGGTGCAGACATCGAAGTTTCCGATATGTCATTCTCCATTCCGTCCAGGATCCGAACGATCGATACCGATGGTGATGGTGATACCGACCGGCTCTATGTCGGTGATACCGGTGGCCAGGTATGGCGTGTTGACCTTGATCCGTTTATCGATCCAGCCAGCACTTCACCTGAAGCGGACACCATTGTGGGTAAGCTTGCCGATGTATCCGGAGCAACAGCAGTGACTGAACGTCGCTTCTACGAACCACCAGCGGTTGTTCAGGTACGTGATGAAACCTTCTCCAGCACATCGGAATATGACTACGTGCTGATTGGTACTGGCTACAGGGCGCACCCGCTTAACTCTGATACACAAGATCGCTTCTACGCCTTCCGTGACAGAGTGATACAGTCATTCGTCGAAGACAATGATGCGGATACCGTCCCGGATTACGATGCGGATGGTGACAACGTAGCAGAGTCTGCGGATGGCTACCCGGTTGGCGGCGGCACCGCTTTTACTGGTTCGACACTGGTCGATGTCACCAGCGTGCCTCTGGATGCCACCGATTCGGCAACGCAAAATGGTGATGGCTGGTACTACGACTTCACCAGTGCCGGCACAGCGGCTGAAAAAGTCCTGTCCGCGCCAACGGTGACCGCCGGAGCCGTGGTCTTTACCACATTCAAGCCGAGCACTGCGTCGGTTACCGATCCGTGTGTTGGTGGTGTCGGTGATGCGGCAGCCTATAACTTCAATATACTCTCTGCCAACGCGGCACTCGACTGGGACGGTGACGGTGACATCGACCTGGATGACAGGAAATTAGGCCTCGGTGGCGGTATTCCTTCTGATGTGGTTCCGGTATTCACCAAGGAAGGCGTGGTCGGTATCGTGGGTATTGAGGGTGGTGCATCGCAACTGGGCGTGCTCTCAGGCCTGCCACGATTTCGCACCTACTGGTATGAGGAATCCTGATAACTACCTGTTCGGGGCTGCATCTGCAGCCCCGTTATGCTGCAGGGTTGGCATGTCTCGAATATAATAATGAGAAAACTAAAGCTATAATCAATCTTTAATTCATTTAGCGAGGACTGGGCGATGCATACTCGAATCAATAACAATAGAAATGTCGGTTTTACACTGATTGAATTAATGATTGTGGTCGCCATCATCGGTGTACTAGGAGCTATTGCAATTCCCGCCTATGACAAACACGTTTTAAGAGGTAAACGTGCCGAAGGACGCGCTGCGCTGATGGATGCGGCGGCAATACTTGAACGTTTTTATTCCGATAATAATCGCTACGCCGCAGCGGCCAATACATTACCAGGCACCGTAACGACGACCAGCGACACTGGAAAATACAACCTCACAATCGTAACAGCGACACCATTTCAGACCTATACACTAAGGGCAACGCCAACCTTTACCGATGCGGACTGCGGCATCCTTACCTTAACCCAGGCTGGTGTGAAAGCTTCCGATGGCGGTGCTGATTGCTGGAATCGATAAGTACGTCTTTTCAAAACATCATCTAAATTCGTTACGGTTGGCCTGATGTCTTCACTTGCGCGTTTATTATTAATCTTGACTCTTGGCTTGCTGATTGCCTGTTCAGATGACAAGACCGCTGCAAGTGACAAATCATCTGAACAATCAAATGGTGCTGTTACTGATAACACTTCTGCTCAGCCTTCTGCTTCATCTGCAGAGACTGAATCTGATAAAAATAATGTTGAAGCGGAATCCGGGCAAGAAGCTGCACCATTAATCACTAAAGAATCCACTTTCAAACATCTCAGGAAAGTTATTACTTTTGGAGATGCGTCCCTGGCCGAGGTAAAACAGGCACTCACGCAGGAGGATATTGGCGAATTAACCAATACTATGCATGCGCTTTATTCCATGCGCTGGCACCGGGGTGTCTATTATATTCTTTATGACCTGTGGCACCTGAAAAAAGACAAGTATCCTGACTTTGCCTGGACGGCTATTGAATCCATTCCGGCCCGTATTGCACTGGCCAGTACCATAAACCGCATTCAAATCTATGATGCAGAAGAATTTCAGGATTACATTCGTGCACATATGTACGACGAGCATGAATTTCACCGCGCACAAGTTGTCGTGGCACTGGGACTCAATGGCAATCCTGATGATGTGGACTACATCAAGGAAATGGCAGCCGGAGATAACGCTTATGTTGCGCAAAGTGCCATCAGCAGCCTGGCAATGGTTGGCCATGAAAAGGCCAGGGACGCGATGATCGATCTATATAATCAGCATCAGGATAATGCGCGCGGCGACTTGTTACAAAGCCTGTTAAAGAAAGCCTACGATTGGGAACCTGAAAACAAGGTAGAGCAGGGGTAAGTCGCTAGGGTTTACAGGCTTTCTTAACGAGCTCTTCGGATTTCTGGATCTCGGCCTGACGTTCTTCTTCAGGAATAATAACCCTTGTACCATCAGGCAACACCTTATTTACGCGGGGGCGCTGATAGCTAGCCAGTCTGTGCTTTGCAGCATTACACTCTTGTTGTATTTCCGCCGCAGTTTTTTCAGCTTCCTGCTCTTGCTCCTCTTCCCTGGTGCGCTGCTTCTGAGTCATCTCTTGCTTTTTTTCCAGCTTTTCCAGTGATTCGACAGCGCCCTCGGTATCGACTTTTGGCGGCGGTTTAATCGTCTCAGCCTCGATATCATCCGGAGGCGGTGATTGCGTGTAATGGGTATTCCCTTCTTCGTCGACCCATTTGTACATCCCGGCATGCGCAGAGAAGGTCAAAAAACCCAGAACCACGCAACAATATGCCTGTAATAAAGTGCTATTTTTCATGGCAGCAACCTTTCGAACATTTTAGATGTATAATGTTAGTATACGATTTCAAAATAGTTTTGTAATCATTTGATTAGACGTAGATTATGAGTTTTAATTCATACTAAATATACGAAATAGTGAGGTTCGTCATGAATTCCGTATTAGCCAGAGCAGGTCTCCTGCTAATTTCGATAATCGTTTCTTTAAACACGTTTGCCGCCGTGAAAATTGTTGAATGCGAGGACGAAGATGGTAATCGCAGTTTTCAAAAAACCTGCCCTCCCGGTTCCCGCCAGCTATATGAGAAAAAGATCAGTACCGGTGGCGACGCGGGTGAAGAAAATTCCGCAGTCGACATCCAGGCAACGCTGTATTTGATTCCAGACTGCGAGTCCTGCGAAGAAGTCAAAGACTTTCTCAATGCCAGAAATATTCCTTTTACCGAAAAGAATGTATCTGACGATTTGAAACTTCAAAATGAATTGACAGATCTTACAGGTACACTCAAGGTACCGACGACAGTGATCGGAGAAGAGGTTTTAACCGGCTACGGCCGTAACAATTTTCTCGAGGCCCTGAAGAAGGCGGGTTTTAGCGAGGAAGAATCCTAGGCGGATTCTTTTTCCTGAACCAGTTCACGCGGCAGCGAAAAAACAACCTTTTCCTGAATACCCGGCGCTTCCTGTACCAGTGAGGCGCCCTTTTCTTTCAGCCGGGCAATCACCTCTTCAACCAGCACTTCCGGAGCAGAGGCACCTGCCGTCAAACCAATATTTTCCCTTCCATCAAGCCATTCTTCCTTGATTTCATCAGCGTTATCGATCAGGTAGGCTGGCACACCCTTCTTCTGCGAGATCTCCATTAGACGGGTTGAGTTGGAGCTGTTTGGCGAACCGACAACGAGTATCAAGTCACATTTAGGCACCAGTTTTTTTACTGCATCCTGGCGGTTTTGCGTCGCATAGCAGATGTCTTCTTTCTTGGGTCCGTCTATCTTTGGAAAGCGTTCGCGTAAGGCGTCAATGACCTCGGCAGTGTCATCCATTGACAGTGTTGTTTGTGTTACATAGGCCAGAAATTCGGGATTTTTCACTTCGAGTTTCAAGACATCGTCGACTGATTCAACCAGGTACATGCCGCCATTACCGTTCCGGGTTTGGTATTGACCTATTGTGCCTTCAACCTCGGGATGACCTTCATGACCGATGAGGATACATTCACGTTCTTCATCCTGGTATTTACCAACTTCCATATGCACCTTGGTCACCAAAGGACAAATCGCATCAAATACACGCAGTTGTCTTCGAGATGCTTCCTCACGCACGGCCTTGGAAACGCCATGCGCACTGAATATCACCGTGGAATTGTCAGGGACTTCATCAAGCTCCTCTACAAACACGGCACCCTTTTCGCGCAGGCTATGTACAACATATTTGTTATGTACGACTTCATGGCGGACAAAAACAGGTGCGCCAAACAGTGAAAGCGCGCGTTCAACGATTTCGATAGCGCGGTCTACGCCGGCGCAGAATCCACGTGGATTAGCGAGTAAGATTTGCATTCATTCCATTCCTGTTAAATAAGTTGGCGAGAGTATACCAAGTTACTGCTCTTCGTTCTTTGAATCGTGCAACCATATAGCATCGATTATCAGCATGACGGCACCGATGAAAATCGCCGAATCGGCAATATTGAACGCCGGCCAGTAATAATCCTTGTAATATACCTCTATAAAATCAATAACATAACCTAAATATACACGGTCTATCAAATTACCTATCGCGCCTCCCAGGACAAACGCCAGGGCGATGGGTAACCAGCGTTTATCGGCCGGCAGGCTACGCATCCAGAAGATGATGAACAGGCTGACACCGATAGCCAATAAGATAAAGAACCAACGCTGCCAGCCGCCGGCCTGGCTCAAAAAGCTAAACGCGGCACCAGTATTGTGCATCAAGGTTAAATTAAAGCCGGGGAAAACCGCCTCAGGCAGGTAGAGCGTCAATACATCAACGGCAACCAGTTTCGTGATCTGATCCAGAACAATCACGATCAAAGATAACGTAAACCATTTGAGCATAATGCTTGGGGAACAGATCAGGCGAACTGCCTGTGCTCACCTTCACCTTCGATGTTATCGATACAACGCTGGCAAAGCTCCGGATGATTTTTATCCTGCCCAACCTCTTCACGATGATGCCAGCAGCGGACACATTTCGTATGTGTTGAAGGTTCAACCTTGATAGCAAGTCCCTGAATAGCCGAGTCAACGGCGTCGTCCGGTTTTTCTGCGATTGCTTTAACACTGGCGTAGGAGGTCATCATCACGAAACGCAACTCATCGCCTATCCGTGTCAGCTGTTCAAATAATGAATCGTAGCAATACAGCGTGACCTCGGCATCAAGTGACGATCCAATAGTACGGTCAACACGCAGCTGCTCGAGTTGCTTGTTCACTTCATCGCGAACCGGAATGACCTCATCCCAGAACTGTTTACGCTCTTCAACGCCGCTGTTGTCGACATCCGGTGTATACCATTCTTCCAGAAAGACCGAAGAGCTGCGTTCACCCGGAATATATTTCCAGATTTCATCGGCAGTAAAACTCAGTATCGGTGCAAACCAGCGGCAAAGCATTTCGATCAGGTAATACATGGCGGTTTGTGTTGAACGTCTCGCCAGGCTGTCACTACCCGTCGTGTATTGCCTGTCTTTAACGATATCAAGATAAAAGCCACCCATATCAACGACGCAAAACTGATGGAGCCGCTGGTAGATTAAATGGAAATCAAAACTGTCGTAGTCTGAAATCAGGTTCTTCTGTAATGCCATGGCATGCTCTACTGCCCACTTATCCAGTTCCAGCATTTCCTCAAACGCGACACAGTTAGTGGTCGGGTCAAATCCTTCCAGGTTGGATAACAGGTAGCGTGCAGTATTGCGAAATCGCCGATAGGCATCGGCCATGCGTTTTAAAATTTCATCGGATACGGCCATCTCGGTGCTGTAATCGGTGGCGGCAACCCAGAGTCTGAGGATATCGGCACCAAGCGCGTTCATTACTTTTTGCGGTGCGACGACATTGCCTTTCGACTTTGACATCTTCATGCCCTTGGCATCAACAGTAAAGCCATGTGTTAAAACATGTTGATAGGGACCGTAACCGTTATGCATAGCCACAGAGGTCAACAGCGATGACTGAAACCAACCACGATGCTGATCAGAACCTTCAAGATAAAGACTCGCCGGAAAAGCCAGTCGTTCATCAGCTTGCAATACCGTGTCATGCGTGACACCGGAATCAAACCAGACATCCACCGTGTCCGTTACCTTGGCATACTGTTCAGCTTCATCGCCCAGTAACTCTTTCGCATCCAGTTCAAACCAGGCATCGATACCGCCCTGTTCTATTCTCTCTGCCACCTGTTCGATCAGTGCTTCAGTATCCGGGTGCAGTTCCTGCGTCTCGCGATGAATAAAGACCGCGATTGGGACACCCCAGGTTCGCTGTCGTGAGATACACCAGTCCGGCCGATTTTCGATCATGCCGTGGATACGCTCCTCACCCCAGCCAGGTTTCCAGTTGACCTGTTTGATCGCCGCCAGTGCCTGTTCGCGCAAGCCGTTACCATCCATGCTGATAAACCACTGCGGTGTGGCGCGAAAGATAATCGGAGTCTTGTGCCGCCAGCAGTGCGGGTAGCTGTGTGTAAACTGCTCGTGATGTAATAGCGTTGCCCTGTCTTCCAATACAGAAACCACCTTGGCGTTCGCTTTGAACACGTGTTCACCGGCAAACAATTCCGTGTTGGGAAGAAAGCAGCCGTTATCTCCTACCGGGTTGTCTACTTCCAGGTTATAGCGTTGGCCAACCGC
>CAJIBF010000063.1_pt1 | contig 20663 bp, 21 predicted proteins | sample 9199291 | NCBI WGS metagenome assembly CAJIBF01 (sample SAMEA7708293, study PRJEB35096) | sediment metagenome | biome: marine neritic benthic zone biome [ENVO:01000025]; feature: sediment [ENVO:00002007]; material: shallow marine sediment [ENVO:03000034] sea grass bed [ENVO_01000059] ...
ACTTCGTGATGGGGCCGCTGCTGATATTAATCTTTGCGCTGGGTCTTGGCTGGTTCCCGGTCAGCGGTAAAGAGGGATTATCGTCACTGGTCCTGCCTGCAGTAACGCTGGGTTCGGCGCTGGCAGCTATCCTGTCACGCATGGTGCGGGCATCCATGCTTGAAGTGTTACAGGAAGACTATATTCGCGCTGCACGGGCCCGGGGACTTACCGAGCATCGCGTGCTCTGGATACATGCTTTAAGAAATGCCGCACTGCCGGTGATCACGATACTGGGCATGCAGTTCGGTGCGTTGCTTGCCGGCGCCGTGATTACCGAAACAATCTTTTCCTGGCCAGGCATCGGTCAACTTATGATCGAGTCGATTCAGAAACGTGATTATCCGGTTGTTCAGGCCTGCGTACTGCTAATCAGTTTCACCTATGTAGTTGTGAACCTGCTAACCGATCTGATTTACGTGGCGATCGATCCGCGCGTGAGGCTGGAATAATGCGCGGTCTCTATTCATTGCCATTGTTTGTGTTACTGGCCTGGTTGTTGCTGGCGCTAACCGCACCCGTCTTGCCCCTGCAGCCTGATCAGATTGCGCTGGAAAAAATACTGGTGACGCCAAACTGGAGTCAGTGGTTTGGCCATGATGACCTCGGCCGCTCTATCGGTGCACGTTTGATCATGGGTGCACGTACGTCACTAAGCGTTGCCGTTATTGTTGTTACCATTTCATTGGTCGTTGGCATCTTGCTCGGTGTGTTTGCGGCCTGGCTGGGCGGTATCTGGGACAAGTGCCTGGTTATCCTTATCGATCTGTTTATTTCTTTTCCGGGGATTCTGCTGGCCATAGCATTGGCAGGACTATTAGGCCCGGGTTTGATGAATGCGGTGTTTGCGTTATCGGTTGTCAGTTGGGTCGGGTTTGCGAGGCTCGCACGGGTGCAAACGCTTTCGGTGAAGGAGCGCGATCATATTACCGCTGCCCGGGCGCTGGGTACGCCAGAGAGCGTTATCGCGGTAAGACATGTTTTACCGCTCATTATGGCGCCATTGATCATTGAGTCCACGTTTGCCTTTGCCGGTGTCGTGATAGCCGAGGCCGGCCTGTCATTTCTTGGACTGGGCGTGCAGCCGCCGGCGGCATCCTGGGGCAGCATGATCCGTGATGGTACTGCCTACATGCTGATGGCGCCGCATATGGTACTGGCACCGGGTTTTGCTATCCTGTCACTGGTACTATGTGTCAATCTCCTTGGCGACAGGCTTAGAGACCGGCTGGATATCAAGGAACAAACGGCGAACGAAACAATTTAACATGCAAAAGAAACTCGCACTGGGACCGGTTATGTGTGACCTGCAAGGACCGGTTCTCGAACCCGAAGAGCGTGACATGTTGTTACATCCCCATGTTGGCGGTGTGATCCTGTTTGCCCGTAATTATGAATCGCCGGAACAGGTTGCTGCATTAACCAAATCCATTCATGTCTTACGTCAGCCGCACTTGTTAATTGCCGTAGACCATGAGGGCGGCAGGGTGCAGCGCTTTCGGGAAGGCTTCAGCCTGTTGCCGGCCTGCGGCCTGATTGGTGAAACCGGCACACCGGAGCAATCATGCGGGCTGGCAGAGCAGGCTGGCTGGCTGATGGCATCCGAGTTACTGGCGGTCGGCGTTGATCTGAGTTTTGCACCGGTACTCGATATTGGCGGCAAGACCAGCAAGGTTATAGGCGATCGTGCCTTCCATACCAATCCGGATCGAATCTTCGATATGGCACGAGCCTACATGCGCGGTATGAAGCAGGCTGGCATGGCCGCAGTCGGTAAACATTTTCCCGGCCATGGTTCAGTCGCCGAAGATTCACATGTGGCCATTCCGTATGACGAACGTGACTTTCAGGATATCAAGCTGCTCGACCTGGTCCCTTTTGAACGTATGATCCGGGCCGGGATACCAGGCCTTATGCCGGCGCATGTGATTTACAGCAAAGTTGATACCTTGCCAGCAGGCTTTTCGACGATCTGGCTGAAACAGATACTGCGTAAGCAGCTTGAATTCCATGGCACGATTTTCAGTGATGACCTGAGTATGGCCGGCGCCGAGGTGATCGGTGGTTATCCCGAACGGGCCGAAGCCGCCCTGGCTGCCGGCTGTGATATGGTCCTGGCGTGTAACAATCCGGACGGTGCACAGGAAATCCTTGATCAGGCCCATATTGAAAGTAATGTTGAGTCACGTTCACGGCTGATTCGTATGCATGGCAACTTTGAACAGGGTCTTGATGAATTAAAGCAGACCGAGCAATGGAAAAAACGCTCGGAGACAATATCCAGGCTCGAAAAAGAACCGGAGTTAAATTTTGGTTTTGATGAATTTGTCTAGCAGACTATTACTGTTGCTGGCTTTGTTGTTGCAGTTTAGTGCGCACGCCAATGCACTGCTGTCTGATCAATGTCAGCCGCTGGTAGAGAGCAGTGCCCCGGAAAAAACCATTCCCTATGCCAAGGGGCTACTGTGGAAGATCAGTAAGAACGATGAAGCAGTTGGCTATGTTTATGGGACTATACATGTCTCTGATAAGGAAGTTACCACGTTGCCTGAGCCTGTGCATGATGCGCTGAATTCGGCTGAACAGTTTGCGATGGAAGCGCTGCCGGATATGGAACAGATGATGATATTGTCGAAAATGATGTTCTTTCATGATGGACAACGCCTGTCGGAATTTGTGGATGTTGCAATTTATGAAAAGACCGCCGAAATACTCGCGAGATACAGTCTTGGTCCGGAAGCGGTTTCAGTGATGAAACCCTGGGCGGCATTCCTGATGATGAATTATCCGCCTGATCCAGGTGAACCACTTGATCTCGTTTTGCTTGATCTCGCGCAGCAAAACGGTGCGACGGTGAATGGTCTGGAGTCAATGGAGGAACAGGGACAAATATTCAACCAGCTGGCACTGGAAGATCAGGCCAGGCTACTTACTGACACCGTTTGTCATTATGATGTGGTTGAAAACGATTTTTCTGTTATGAAATCGCTTTACCTGGAGCGCGATCTTGCCGGTTTGTATAATCATGCGAACCGTTATGACATGATGGAAGACCCTCTGTACGAAGAACTGATGCAGCGTTTAATCAATGATCGCAACAACGCGATGGTCGAACGTATGCAATCCATTTTGGACAAGGGGGTATCTTTTATCGCTATCGGTGCCATGCACCTGACCGGTGAAAAAGGCGTGCTCTCTTTGCTAGAGAAAAAAGGTTACCAGGTCTCGATGATATTTTAATTCGACTTAGTGGGATTGATTAATGAATTTTGATGAAGCTATCAATACGATAACGGCGTATTTCAAGCAGGAAACCTGGGTGGTACAGGTGTTTATCGTCGTCTTTCTAACGGCGTTGATTAACTGGATACAGAAAAAAGTTGTACTTAAGGTTCTTAAAACGTTTAGTAAGACAAGGACTGACTGGGATAATGCATTACTCAATTCTGCCAGTAAACCGATAACGCTGTTTATCTGGGTAGTAGGTTTATGCTTTGCTGCTGACATCATCAAGCAACAGGCGGATGCCGCTATCTTCGAAGCGGTTGATCCAATCCGCTCTGTGGGCGTGATCATCGCACTGGCCTGGTTTCTTGTGCGTTTTATCACCAAGGCAGAAAGTATTGTCCTGCAAAAGAAACTGCAGCAGGAGGTGGAGTTTGATCGGACCACGGCCGATGCAATAGCCAAATTATTGCGTGTCTCAGTTTTTATAACAGCCGGACTGGTTATCTTACAAACACTGGGCTACAGCATCTCCGGCGTACTGGCCTTTGGTGGTATCGGCGGTATTGCGGTTGGTTTTGCCGCGCGTGATCTGCTCGCCAATTTCTTTGGCGGTCTGACGATCTATCTTGATCGACCGTTCGATGTCGGTGACTGGGTACGTTCACCGGACAAGGAGATTGAGGGCACGATCGAAAAAATCGGCTGGCGCCTGACAACGATACGCACATTCGACAAGCGGCCGCTGTACGTGCCCAACTCGGTATTCACAACAATCGCCGTTGAAAACCCGTCACGCATGACCAATCGGCGTATCAAGGAAACGATCGGTATTCGCTATGATGATGCGGCAAAAATGGGTGACATTGTTGCCGATGTTCAGGCCATGATTGAACAGCATGAAGATATCGACCATAAACAGGTGATAATAGTCAATTTCAACGAATTCGATGCGTCGTCGCTGAATTTCTTTATTTATTGCCTGACAAAAACAACTAACTGGATCGAGTATCACCGGGTCAAGCAGGACGTCATGCTGAAGATACTCGATATTATTGACAAGCACGGTGCCGAATGCGCATTTCCTACTACCACATTGCATGTTCCCGAGGGCGTGGCCATCAATCAGTCTGTTTAGTTTGTCATGACTAAGGCTCGCTATATCTTGCGTCGCTGCCAATAACTTGTAACCTAGCGCTATGCAATATCAATTTACAAAAATGCACGGTATCGGCAATGATTTTGTCGTGTTCGATACCTTTAAGCAGTCGCTTTCGCTGAACCGTGAGCAAGTCCGGCATATTGCTAATCGCCAATTCGGCATAGGTTGTGACCAGGTGCTGTTGCTGGAACCGCCGACAGATGATATTGCCGATGTTCGCTACCGTATATTCAACGCGGATGGCGGTGAAGTCCTACAGTGCGGTAACGGCGCTCGTTGTGCCGCGATTTATCTCCACAACAAAGGGCTGGTTAACAAGCGAACAATCACCGCGGAAACCGGCGCCGGCCAGCTTATCCTGCAGTTGGATGACGATGATGGCGTAACCGTGAATATGGGAGTTCCTGAATTCGAACCGGAAAAGATCCCATTGATTGCCGATGAGCGAGAGGATGAATACCAGCTTACTATCGGCGACAGTATTATCGACTTTGGTTCGGTAAGTATGGGTAATCCGCACGCCGTGATTCTGGTTGAGGACGCCGATATGACGCCGGTAGCAGAGCTTGGTCCGGCCATCCAGTCCAGCGGCCTGTTTCCGGAGGGTGTGAATGTTGGCTTTCTGGAAGTGATTAATAATCGCTCTTTCAAGCTGCGTGTCTATGAACGCGGCTCCGGTGAAACGCTGGCCTGTGGCAGCGGTGCCTGTGCGGCGATGGTTATCGCTTGCCAGCAGGGGTACTTGGAAGGGACAATAGATGCAGAATTGAGCGGCGGTCATTTATCGCTGCGCTGGGACGGAGAAGGTGAACCTGTATACATGACCGGCCCGGCAACCATAGTTTTCGAGGGGAACATTGAATTATGAGCGCACAGGAAGAAGAGAAACCTGAAGCCGCAGGAATCACCGATGATATGTTGGTGGATTATCTCCAGCGAAACCCGGACTTTTTCAATAAATATCCAACCATTCTTGCTGATCTGAAAATACCGCATGAACATGGCGGTGCGGTGTCGCTGGTTGAGCGCCAGGTTTCCGTGTTACGCGAGCAGAATCAACAAACGCGTAAACGACTGCATGAACTGATCGAGATTGCCCGGCAAAATGAAGAACTGGCCAGGCGGATGCATAAACTGGCGCTGACGCTGATGGATGCTGCTGAACCGAAAGATATCTTCAATACCATTTACGATAACCTGAAAAAGAATTTTCATGCCGATCGTGCTGTAGTGCGACTGTTTGCCACTCCGGCCTTTGTTGACACGTTTCCTACCGACGAATTCGCCGGTAAAGACTTGCCAGAGCAAGCGCTCTTTAAAAGTATCATCGATAAACGTATGCCGCTCAGTGGCCGTATGAAACACCAGCAACAGGTGTTCCTGTTTGGTGATGACGGCAACCAGATTGCCTCTTCGGTGATGGTGCCGCTGCATGGCAATGGCTGGGGCGGCATTCTGGCGATTGGCAGCTTCGATGCAGAACGTTTTCAGCCTGGCATGGGAGTGGAACTGCTTGCCAACCTGGGTGAGATACTCAGTTTCATACTCAAACCCTGGATCGATGAAGATTAATCCACTGCGCTTTACTGCCTGTTCGTGACCCCGACCGCCGAAGAACAGTTCCTCGACTTTATCAAGACACTGCAGCATTTGTCCCGGCACTCAAGCCAGGCCTATCGACGTGATATTCAGCATCTGCAAAAGTATTGTGAACAACAGGAAATAGAAAGCTGGCAGGACCTGGATGGCCGAATGCTGCGCGGCTTTGTGGCCTGGCGTCATCGGCAGGGTTCGAGCGGTACCTCGCTGCAGCGTAATCTTTCCGCGATACGCGCCTTTTATCGTTACCTGTTAAAACAGGGCATAGTTAAAAACAATCCGGCCGAGGGCATCATCGCACCGAAGACCGGTAAAAAACTTCCGAAGGTACTCGATGTCGATCAGACTGCACAGCTGGTAGCGATTAATGATGATGATCCCCTGGCAATACGCGACAAAGCCATGCTTGAACTCATCTATTCATCCGGCTTGCGTCTGTCGGAGTTGACCGGTTTGAACCTGGCGGATGTCGACTATGGTGATCGACTGGTTACCGTCACCGGCAAAGGGAAAAAGACGCGTACCTTGCCGATTGGTCAGCACGCGATGAATGCGCTGCGGGACTGGCTGAAGTTTAGGAAGAACTATGCTGCCGATGACGAGCTGGCGCTGTTTGTCAGCCAGCGCGGCAAACGTATCAGCACCCGGTCGGTGCAACTGCGTTTAAAGGACTGGGCAATCAAGCAGGGTTTACCTAACCATGTCCATCCGCATATGTTACGGCATTCATTTGCCAGCCACATGCTTGAGTCCAGTGGCGATCTGCGTGCCGTGCAGGAACTGCTTGGACATGCCGATATCAGTACCACTCAGATTTATACTCATCTTGATTTTCAGCATCTGGCGCAGGTTTATGATAAAACCCATCCACGCGCGCAAAAAAAGGACAAAGACAGGACTGATTAAGCGCTGATATAGCAGTTTTAATCAAGGATACGCTTAAGTCTAAACCACCGCTCAGGTACAATTTCCAGATAAAGTGCCGGATACAGGCATTCAAGGAGACTACTATTGGAACAATATAGAGGGACAACCATCCTATCAGTACGCCGCGACGATAATGTCGTCATTGGCGGAGATGGCCAGGTATCGCTGGGCGACACGGTAATGAAAGGCAATGCCCGTAAAGTAAGACGACTTTACAACGGCCAGATACTGGCCGGATTTGCCGGCGGTACTGCCGATGCCTTTACCCTGTTCGAACGGTTTGAGGCGAAGCTGCAAAAACATCAGGGTCAGTTGATGCGATCCGCGGTAGAACTGGCCAAGGACTGGCGTACCGACCGGATGCTAAGACGGCTGGAAGCGATGTTGTGCGTGGCAGATACATCAACGTCTCTGATCATTTCCGGTAATGGCGACGTGATCGAACCGGAAGACAATATTATGGCGATAGGTTCGGGCGGTCACTATGCAAAATCGGCCGCGCAGGCATTACTGCAGAATACTGAACTATCTGCACGCGAGATAGTTGAAAAGGGACTCACTATTGCGTCAGATATATGTATCTATACCAACGCCAACCTGACAATAGAAGAACTCTGACTTTTAATGCTCTTTTTTTCCATATCTTTGTCAGTGACGTGCTCAAATCCTCATGTATTTCGTATACATTCCGGTTTTGCGCGCGCCACTTTCGCGATCTGAAAAAAAATTTCAATTAAAAGTTTTAACATTATTATTTATACATAATTACTTGAATATGACGACACTAACTCCGCAAGCTATTGTTAAGGAACTAAACAAGCACATCATTGGCCAGGATTCGGCCAAACGCGCTGTAGCTATTGCACTCAGAAATCGCTGGCGCCGTGCCCAGGTCGATGCTGACGTACGTAATGAAATTACGCCAAAAAATATATTGATGATCGGTCCTACCGGTGTCGGCAAGACAGAGATCGCGCGACGCCTGGCCAAACTGGCTCAGGCCCCGTTTATCAAGATCGAGGCAACCAAGTTTACCGAGGTTGGCTATGTGGGACGTGATGTTGAATCAATTATTCGCGACCTGGCGGATGTCGCTATCAAGCAGACCCGGGAAGTGGAAACGGAAAAGGTACGCGACAAGGCCCAGGATGCCGCATTGGAACGCGTACTCGATATTCTTTTGCCACCGGCGCGTATGTCCGGGGAAGAAGAAGAAAGTTCATCGGTCAGTTCAACACGCAGCAAATTCAGGGATATGATTCTTGAAGGTAAATTTGATGACAAGGAGGTCGAAGTTGAGTTGAACGCGCCGAATATTGGTGTAGAGATCATGGCACCACCCGGTATGGAAGAAATGACCAGCCAGTTGCAAGGCATGTTTCAGAACATGGGTACTGGCAAGAAACAAAGCCGTAAACTAAAAGTGGAAGATGCGCTGAAGCTGCTGGCCGAGGAAGAAGCAGGTCGTATGGTTAACGAGGATGACATCAAGGCACTGGCTCTGGAAAGTGTCGAGCAAAACGGGATCGTGTTTCTTGATGAGCTGGATAAAGTGACGCGTCGATCTGAAACCAGTGGGCCTGATGTGTCACGTGAAGGTGTACAGCGTGATCTGTTACCGCTGGTGGAAGGCAGTACTATCTCGACCAAGTACGGCATGGTTAAAACTGATCATATTCTGTTTATTGCTTCAGGCGCGTTTCATCTTGCCAGGCCTTCCGATCTGATTCCTGAGTTACAGGGCCGTTTACCGATTCGCGTCGAACTGAATGCATTATCGACGGATGATTTCATGCGCATTTTGACTGAGCCCGATGCTTCTCTTACTGAACAGTATTCATTGTTAATGGCTACCGAAGGTGTCGAGTTGAGGTTTAGCGAGGATGGTATTCGACGCATTGCCGAAATTGCCTGGCAGGTTAATGAGTCGACTGAAAACATCGGTGCCCGTCGTTTGCATACGGTCATGGAGCGACTGCTTGAAACACTGTCATATGAGGCTACTGAAAAAAGCGGGGAAAGTGTTTCAGTTGATGCTGATTATGTGAATGCTCATCTCAACGAACTGGTTGAGGATGAAGACCTTAGTCGTTATATTCTGTAATGTAACCTGCAGTAGCCATGGCGAATAAAAAACCACAACCTGTTTCAATCAAACTGCATACGCAGTCCCGTATCCTTGAGCTGGAATATGATGACGGCAACCGGTTCGAATTGGCTTGCGAATATCTTCGTGTATTCTCGCCTTCGGCTGATGTAAAAGGGCATGGCCCCGGGCAGGAAGTGTTGCAGATAGGCAAGGAAAACGTCAACATCGATACGATTGAACCAGTCGGTAATTATGCCTTGAAACTGATTTTTGATGACGGACATAACACCGGACTTTATTCCTGGGACTATCTCTATGAGTTGGGCATGGAACAGGACAATAACTGGATGAATTACCTTGATGCTTTAAAAGAAGCGGGCCACGTCAGGCGTCATGACTGATCATCAAACAGACTTTGGCTTTGAGAAGGTATCCGTACATGAAAAAACCAAACGGGTAGGGCAGGTCTTCAGTTCGGTTGCATCAGAATATGATTTGATGAATGACCTGATGTCTATCGGCATCCATCGACTCTGGAAACGCTATGCCGCACACCTTTGCGAAATAAAACAGCATTACCACGTGCTGGATCTGGCAGGGGGTACCGGAGACATAGCCCGACTCATAAAGAAACAACTCGGTACTGAAGGTCATATTACCCTTTGTGATATCAATGCTGACATGCTGCAACATGGCCGCGATCGTTTTATTGACAGGGGCATCACCAAAGGCATTGAATATGTACAGGCCAATGCCGAAGCATTACCTTTTGCTGACAACAGTTTCGATTGCATCACCATTGCATTCGGCTTACGCAATGTTACCGATAAACAGAAGGCACTCTGCTCGATGTACAGCAAGTTGAAATATGGTTCACAGCTGGTCATTCTCGAGTTTTCAAAGATCGTTATACCGATGCTCGGCAAGTTGTATGACGAATACTCATTTAAACTGATACCGCGTATAGGCCAACTGGTCGCAAATGATGCAGAAAGTTATCAATACCTGGTTGAATCAATACGTATGCATCCGGACCAGGAAAATCTGAAGGCGATGATGGAGTCTGCAGGGTTTGAACAGGTCAGGTATCACAATCTTTCCAGCGGTATCGTAGCGATTCATCGTGGGTACAAGCTATGAGTACAGCTGCCAATCAGAACTCTCCGCTGTGGCTTACGCAACTGGAAAAACTGATTAACAGTGCGCTGGAACTTGATGAAGAAACCCTTGATGAGTTAAACAAATTAAGTGGCCAGGTTATTGGTTTCGAATTTATCAATACTCAGCTGACTCTTTATCTATTACCCGGTAAAAGAGGGCTAAAAATTGAAACGACGGGCCATGAAAAACCTGACGTGTTGATCAGGGGTACGCCGCTGAATTTTATTTCGTTGATGACCTCGGGAAAACGCGATGCAGCGACTATGCCGGCGGACATGGAAATCATCGGTAATATTGCTCTGGCTCAGCGTTTCCAGCACATCATGCAAAACATGGAAATCGATCTGGAAGAGCCTCTGTCGAAATGGATTGGTGATACCGCTGCCTACCAGGTAGGAAAATTCGTTCGTGACTCCGGACGTTACGCCCGACAAACCGGTAAAACACTGGCCATGGATATCAGCGAATATTTGCGCTTCGAAATAGAAATGTTGCCGGATGAATTGCTGGTTAAGGAATTTTGCGATGATGTTGATACGCTGCGGGAAGATGTCGATCGCCTGGCACAGCGCATCGATAGATTGAAATCAAAACTGAATAAAGACAAACCAGACCACTGAGTATGCATCAATTTCTTCGAATCCTGGCGATACAGCGCGTGCTGATCAAGTACGGTCTGGATGAGTTTATCTTTGCTACCCATCTGTTCCGGCCAATCCGTTTTATTTTTTATTTACTACCATGGAACTGGTTTGGTCGCACCAAGGGCCCGCGTGCCGAACGTATGCGTTTAATGCTTGAGGAACTGGGTCCGATCTACGTCAAGCTGGGTCAAATCCTGTCAACCCGTCGGGATCTGATGCCTCAGGATATTGCTGATGAATTTGCCAAGTTGCAGGACAACGTTGCGCCATTTTCCGGCAAGCTGGCCAGAAAGATCATTGAAGATGTGTATGAGAAAAACCTGGATGATGTATTTCAGGAGTTTGATGAAACGCCTCTTGCATCGGCCTCGGTTGCGCAGGTACATCGTGCTGTTTTGCGTGATGGCCGCGAGTTTATCATCAAGGTCATCCGCCCCGATATAGAGCGTATTATTCGGCGCGACCTGGCGTTATTGCATATGCTGGCCGAGAAAGGCGAGCGGTATTACCGAAAAGGACGCGCGCTCAGGTTTACCGGTGTTGTTGCCGAGTTTGAAAAGACTCTTTTGAATGAACTCGACCTGCAGCGCGAGGCAGCCAATGCTTCCCAGCTACGCCGTAATTTTCTTGATGAGCAGCAATACCACGTACCCGAGGTTAGCTGGGAACTGACCAAGCGAAACGTACTGGCGATAGAGTATGTCTCAGGTATTTCAGTGCGTGATGTTGATGCCCTGTCCAAAGCAGGTGTTGACCTGAAATGGCTGGCGGAATATGGCGTGCAGATCTTTTTCAAGCAGGTGTTCCGCGACAACTTCTTTCATGCCGACATGCATCCCGGCAACATATTTGTTGTCCCTGCCGAAAACGGACAGCCGGCCAGGGTCAACGTTATCGATTTCGGTATCATGTGCTCGCTGACTGAATTTGACCAGCGCTACCTGGCGGATAATTTCCTGGCCTTTTTGAACCGTGACTATCATCGCGTCGCCGCACTGCATATTGAATCCGGCTGGGTGCCAAAAGGCACACGTCTTGACGAACTCGAGTCCTCAATACGTTCTGTTTGTGAACCGCTTCTGGACAGGCCCATGCGTGAGATCTCGTTTGGTGAATTGCTGCAGCGGCTGTTCCAGATTGCCCGTAGTTTCAATGTTGAAATCATGCCGCAACTGATCATGCTGCAAAAAACCATTATTAACATCGAGGGTATTGGCCGACAGTTGTATCCTGAGTTAAATCTTTGGAACGCTGCACGCCCTGAACTGGAGCGCTGGATGGAACAGCGTATTGGTGTCAGAGGCTTGATCGAGGGCGCGAAGGTTAACATACCGAAGCTGATCGACCGACTCCCCGATTTGCCAAATCGTGCAATAGATGTGCTCGATCGTTTATACGACGGCAAGATAGAAATGGAAAACAAGTCAAAGGAGATTCACAAGCTGCGCCAGGAGATGCAGGTGTATAATCGACGTACTGTGCTGGCTGTCGTCGGTTCCGGCTTCCTGATGTCATCCGCGATTATCTATGCGCTGGATAACAATACGCATGGCGACTTCCTTTCAGTACCTATTGTTTCCTGGCTTTTGGGGTTTGCCGGGATGATGTTGTTGTATATGTCCTGGCAAGAGAAGTAATCCATACTATTTAAGTCATGTTCTCGTCTTGATGGAGAGTTCCTTTTCTTTGCCTGGTCAAAGAAAAGGAACCAAAAGAAAGACCACCCTAAAGCACTGGTCTTCGACTTCCCGGTCTATTCAAAATTATTTACCTGTTGCCCACAGGACTCGTCCTGAGCCAGCGGGCTCAGGCGCACTTAAAACGTATGCACCGTTTAACCCATCTCTGCCAATGAAATTAATCTCAAGGCTACCGTTTATGCAAAAATGGTGGCAAAGTTTCTTGCTTATGGAAGCTGCCGGGAGCGAGTGGTAGGGATATAATAGTTACCTGACCAGGCCCTGTTCTACTTCATCGCGCCTGGCTTTTCCCGATAATGATTCGATCAGTGTCAACGCGAAGTCCATCGCTGTGCCGGGTCCTCGTGAAGTGATGACTTTCCCGTCAACCACAACAGCGTCGCTACTGACATCGGTTCCCTCGGCATCTTTGAGAAAACCCGGGTAGCTGGTTGCCTGCTTGCCTTGCAGCAGGCCGGCATTGGCGAGCACTTTAGGTGCAGCACAAATGGCAGCGGTGAACTTTTCACTGTCCGCCATCTTTACGAGGATGTCCCTGATACGCGAGTCCTTATCGAGATAATCAGCACCGGGCAGGCCACCGGGTAATACCACCATGTCGTAATCATCCTTAAGGGCGTTATCCAGATCGGTATCCGGAATTAACACGGTCTGGCGACTGGCCGTAACGGGCTGTTCATCCAGACCGGCAGTGACAACCTCAATGCCGGCACGTCGGAGTAAATCAATAATCGTTACGGCTTCAAGTTCTTCACAACCCTGTGCCAGGGGAAGCAGGACCTTGGGCATAGCGTTTACCATTTGTTCGTTTAACCAGCAGGGATTTTATTCCTATAAAGCTAACACCATATTGCTCAACATCAACCAGCATTTCATTCAATACGTCCACGGTAGCGGTATGGGGGTGTGCTATACCAAGTGCAGAGCCTTTGCGTTTGGCCACGCGAATCAACTCTTTGAACTGCTGGCGGATATAGTTTGCATTCTGCTTGTTATCCAGGAACACGTCGCGTGTCAGGTACGGCAGTTTATTTTCATGGGCTATTTCTGCAGCAACGCTGTTATCACTGGTGAGGCTGTCTATATAAATCTGTCCCTTAAGCTTCAGCGTTTCCATCAACCATTGCATATGTCCCGGATGGCGCGTCAGTAAACTGCCCATATGGTTATTGACACCGATCAGGTTCGGTACGTTTCGCATGTTTATTGACAGCGTTTGCACAAACTCTTCACGCGTCATGTTCAAGGTCAATCCACCCGGCCCCAGGTATTCGTTATTATCCATTGCCTGCATGGGCTGATGTAGCAGGACTTCCTTGCCTCTTGCATTGGCTATTTGAGATACCCTGGCTGTATGTGGGCCGTGAGGCAGGATCGCGTAGGCTACAGGACCGGGCAGGGCCAACGCACGGATATCATCCTGAAAGCGATAGCCGAGATCATCGACAATGATCGAGATAGAAGGAACCGAATTGCCATCTGCATAAACTGTGACACTCAGCAGGCTGCCAAAGATAAAAAAACATCGCCGTAGTTGTTGTTTTACCACTCCTCGCAGAGTGCAAGACATAACTATCCCACCTTTCTAAGATGAATTGCCAAACCTTTTAATACGTTTAATGCCTCATAAAGCTGGTAATCTGTTTCAACTAGGGATGGTTCTTCCTTGTCTTTTTTGTTTTTACCCTTGTCTGACGTTTTGTCAGTTTCGTCCTCTGCCTGACCATTTTCAAGATGGCCGCTCAGGTCGGATTCTTTAATTGTACCGGTGCGTGTATCTACCTTGCTCTCGAAGCGCACATTCTCAATTATGATGTCCGGTTTGATGCCGGAGGCCTGTATCGATCTGCCAGAAGGCGTGAAGTAGCGTGCCGTTGTCAGCTTTAATGCTGCTTCATCATTCATAGGCAGTATCGTCTGTACCGAGCCTTTTCCGAATGTTTGCTCGCCCATGATGATGGCGCGGTCATGATCCTGCAGTGCGCCGGCAACAATTTCCGAGGCCGATGCCGAACCTGCGTTGACCAGTACAATTATCGGCGCTTCACTGAGGATGTCAGATGGCTTGGCCGTGAATTTCAATTGCGAATCCTTGATGCGTCCCTCGGTATAAACGATCAGTCCGCTTTCCAGGAACAGGTCTGACACACCTACGGCTGCATTCAATATACCGCCCGGGTTATTGCGAAGATCCAGGATGAGCCCATTCACACCCTCTTTATTTTCCTGTTTTAATTCTTCGATGGAACGGCGCAGATCCTCCGCGGTGTGTGACTGGAAATTTGAAATACGCACATACGCATAGCCGGGTTCCAGCATTCTGCCTTTCACACTTTTCACAGTGATCACATCCCGCACGATGGTGATATCCAGCGGTTTTTCCTCACCCTCGCGGACAATGGTCAGGACAAGTTCGCTGCCAGGCTTGCCACGCATTAGCTGCACGGCCTCATTCAGGCTCATGCCTTTGACGGATTTTTCATCAAGGCGGATGATTAAATCACCGGCCTGGATACCGGCGCGCTGCGCCGGTGTGTCATCGATTGGAGATATGACTTTGACAAAACCATCTTCCATACCGACTTCGATACCCAGTCCGCCAAATTCGCCAGTCGTGCCTTCCTGCAATTCCTTGTAATCATCTTTGTCCAGGTAGGCAGAGTGGGGGTCCAGTCCTTCCAACATGCCGCGTATTGCATTTTCAAGCAGCTGTCGGTCATCAACGCTCTCCACGTAGTCATTTTTCACTTTTGCAAACACTTCCGTGAAAGTGCGTAACTCGTCAAGTGGAAGTGTGTCCAGGTTTTTTTCCGGTTCCGTGTTCGCGATGGCGGTATTCAGGAAAATCAACAGCGCCGCTGCAGATATTATTGTTTTATACATTCTATACTCCGTGAGGCATCGTAGGCATTAACTCTAGACTGCTCTAAAACGCGCTGGTTCAAGCCAATAATGAGGCCTAGCATACTCGTGCCGGTATGTTCATGACAAGTTTAGCCAGTTCTGCCTTTAAAGTGAGGATTGCGGCTTGTTAGGCATTATTGATTAGCTCTTGCACCAGCGTGACGGATTAAGCGGCTCGGCGCCTTTTCTAATCTCAAAATACAGCGCCGTATCACTTTGTCCGCCGCTGTCGCCCACGGTCGCAATTTTCTCGCCCGCGAGAACCCAGTCACCGGTATTCTTAAGCAGGTTCTGATTATGCCCATACAGACTCATATAGCCATCGCCATGATCAATAATGATTAGCAAGCCCAGGTTACGAAACCAGTCGGCAAACACAACCTTGCCGGCGCTGACGGCATTGACGTCGGTACCGGATTCGGCATCGATCAGTACACCTTGCCATGTGAGGTTACCGCCTTTCTTGTTATTACCGAAACGCTTGAGCAGTCTGCCAGTCACCGGCCATTGCAACTTGCCTTTCAGGGTATTGAACGGTGGCATGTCCTCAAACATTTCAACCGTCACGGATTTTTCCTGCTTGAGCCCGGACAGCAGCTTGCCGAGTTCGCGCTCATTCTCCTGCAGCGTATGTAGCTCGACATCCTGTTCTTCGATGTAGGTTTGCAGACGCGCAATAATATCCCGGCGGGAAGCACGGTAGCGATGAAAGTCGCTTAGCTTGGCTTCCTGCTCCTGGCGCAATGTTTCAAGCTGGCTGGTTTCTGACTCTATCGCCGAGGTGATCATGTCGAGGTCCTGCAGGGTCGTTTTAACCTGGTTAATACGTTCGGCCCGCGCCCTGTTGTGATAATCATAATAAGCCAGCGCACGTCCGACGCGTGCCGGATCTTCCTGGTTCAGGATGAGCTTGATGTAGTCATTGCGCCCGATCTGATAGGCAGCCCGGATTTGATTGACCAGTTCCTGTTTCTCTCCTGTCAGGGTTTGCTGATGTTCAAGCTGTTCGAACTGCAGTTCCTGCAGCTCGGTTTTTTTTCTGGTAATTTGTAACTCGGTATCGTGCAGGCGGGTCAGGGTTTCGGCCGTTGTGATCTCATTTTCGCGCAGTTCCTTGCGTAATTTGCCCGCTTCGGTCTTTGCGCCCTGAATGCGTGTTTCTACATCTTTAATCTTGCTGCGCAGGTTCTCCAGTTCGGATTCGGTGGCCTGCTGCGACTTTTCCTCTTCGGTAGCGAAGGCAGAACTGCCGAAAGCAAGCAACATTGTGATAACAAGTCCCTGCGTGATTGCCGATCGTGTCATCACAGCGCTACTCTCCAACCGCGGCCGGCTTCTCCTCTGCTGACAGCCGGATCAGTGACGAACCTGTCATTTCTTCCGGCTGTGGAACATCCATGATGTTAAGCATGGTTGGCGCGATATCCGAGAGTGACCCTGTTCCCGGTTTGAAATCAGCCTCTCTGCCAATATAGATCAAAGGCACCAGGTTACTGGTGTGCGCCGTATGTGCCTGTGATTTAATTTTCTCTGTCGTGTAGGCCCTGAGTTGTTCGGCATTGCCGTGGTCGGCCGTTATCAACATTTCGCCTCCCACGCTCTTGGTCGCATCGATGATCCTGCCAAGACAGCCGTCGATAGTTTCGACCGCCTTGATCGTCGCCTGAAAGTTACCGGTATGCCCGACCATGTCGGCATTGGCAAAATTACAGATGACCATGTCGTACTTACGGCTATTGATAGCTGTGACCAGGCGCTTTGTGATTTCCTCAGCGCTCATTTCGGGTTCCTGGTCGTAGGTTTCAACATGAGGCGAAGGCACGAGGATACGATCTTCACCTTCGAACACGGTTTCTTCACCGCCGTTGAAGAAAAAGGTCACATGCGCGTATTTTTCAGTTTCGGCTATACGCAGCTGTTTCAAGCCGAAATTGGATATATATTCGCCGAGTACATTCTTTAACTTCAGTGGCGGAAACGCGACCGGAAATTCGTAGCTTGCCTTGTAGGAAGTCAAACTGACGAAGGCGGCAAGTTTCGGAAAGCGTTCGCGCTCGAAGGCCTTGAAACTGGTTTTGGTAAACGCTCGAGCCAGCTGACGAGCGCGGTCGGCGCGGTAGTTTGCAAATACCATGACATCGCCGTCGTTGATGATGAGGGGAGGTTCGCCGGCAGCAGTAATCGCCGTGGGGCGGACAAACTCATCACTCTCACCACGCGCATAGGCCATGTCCAGCGCGATAAACGGGTCAATTGTGCGGAACTCAGCCTTACCCTGACTGATTAAATCGTAGGCCAACTGCGTTCTTTCCCAACGTTTATTTCTGTCCATCGCATAAAATCGGCCCACGATCGAAGCAAAGCGACCAAGGCCCAGTTCGCGCATTTTTAATTGTGCCTTATGGATGGATTCCATCGCCGATTTAGGTGGTGTATCCCGCCCGTCGAGAAAAGCGTGCAGATAGAGTTCTGTTGCTCCGCACTCTGCCGCCAGTTCCATCAGCGCAAAGATATGGTCTTCATGGCTGTGGACGCCGCCGGGCGACAGCATGCCGAGTAAATGAATGGCGCGCTTGTTGTCGACGGCTTTTTTAAACGCCGTTCTCAGGATCTCGTTGTCGTAAAAACTGCCGTCGCGTATGGCCCGCGTGATCCGGGTAAATTCCTGGTCTACGACGCGACCCGAACCCAGGTTCATATGGCCAACCTCGGAATTACCCATTTGCGATGCCGGCAGACCGACATCGATTCCGGATGCGCTGATCAGCGTGTGCGGGTATTCATTCCAGATCCTGTCCCAGTTCGGTTTATTGGCCGTATGGATTGCATTGTAGACGGTGTTATCGGTGTGGCCCCAGCCGTCCAGAATAATCAGGATTGTTGGTTTATGCGTGACTTGCATCAGGGAAAATAATAAAAGGTGTTGTTTTCAGGAGCGTGATGTCCATGTATGCCGTTACCAGCAAACTCCGAATGAATTCAGATATATGCACTTATTCATTGCTGCGCGAATGGTACCATGAATTTTTCGGATACAACACGCCATTCCACCGCGGTCCACGACTGTGTAGATGTGGTTTTTTCATGCGCCATAATCACGTATCATTCGTGCCTCATTTATCAAGCCTGCTTAGAGTTAGTCGATGGAGCGTTTCCCGGAATTTGTTGCCAATCACCTTTTTTTATTCTCGCTGCTGATCGCGATATTGACCCTGCTGGCCTGGAACCTGTTTGGTCATGCGCTCAGCGGCATTAATATGCTGCAGCCGGCCGATGTCACGCGCCTGATCAATAAGGACGATGCGGGCGTGATCGATTTGCGCAGTGAGGCTGATTTTGAAAAAGGACACATCATCAATGCGCTGAATATTCCTGTTGCGCAGTTACCCGATCAGCTCGACAAATTGAAACCCTACAAGGACAAGGGCGTCATTTTTTATTGCGCCAGTGGTTCGGTTGCGCCTAAAGAAGCAAGAAAACTCATGAATGAAGGTTATCCCAAGGTGTATTGCCTGAAAGGCGGGCTGCTGACATGGCAGAATGCCAGTTTGCCTGTTACCAGGGGTCGGAAATAGCTCTTTCTTACACTTAATAACGACAAATATTATGGCAGAAGAAAAACAACCCCAGACGCTTTCTGAAGACGCGCAGTTCCAGATACAGAAGGTGTACACGAAGGATATTTCTTTCGAAACTCCGAACACACCCACGATTTTCAAGGAGGAATGGAAACCGGTTGTCGATTTACATATGACCAACGAGGCAACCCTGGTTGAAGAGCATATCTACGATGTGGTGCTTTCGATTACCGTGACCGTTAAGATTGGCGAAAAAACAGCCTACCTTGTTGAGATCAACCAGGCCGGTATCTTTATGATAAAAAACATCCCGGAGGATATTGTTCAACGCATGCTTGGTACGTCCTGTCCGAATATCCTGTTTCCTTTTGCCAGGGAAGTTGTGTCAGATATCATCACCCGCGGCGGCTTTCCTCAGCTGCTGCTTTCACCGGTTAATTTCGAGGCGCTTTACGAACAGCAATTGCAGCAGCAGGCCGAATCTGAGTCAGAGACAAAAACGACCCACTAGGTGATATGTCGAGCATAGATTCATGACTAGCAAACAACCTGTACTGGTTCTCGGTGCCGGTTCCTGGGGTACAGCACTGGCGATGTTGCTGGCCCGAAATAATTACCCGGTTTATCTCTGGGATATCGATACAGCATTAATTGCAGATCTGCAAAAAGAGCGAGTCAATAATAGATATATTCCTGGCGTGCCGCTACCAGATCGCATCCACCCGATCGATTCATTGGATAAGGTACCTGCCGATACTGAATTGTTTGTGCTGGCAGTGCCCTGCCATGCGCTGCGACCCAGCCTGGCTTTACTCGAGAGCTATCCCAACAAAAACATTTGTCTTGTGTGTAAGGGCTTTGAACCGGGCACGCATAAACAAAATCATGCCGTTGTTGATGAATGTCTTGCTGACGCAAAGACGGGTATATTGACCGGACCCTCGTTTGCCAAAGAGGTGGCAAAGGAATTACCGACGGCCGTGACCATGGCGGCGGCCAACATCGATCTGGCGCAGCAGTTTGCCGGGTATTTTCATAATGAACTGTTTCGTGTCTATACCCATGATGATGTGATAGGCGCGCAGGTGGGCGGTGCGGTCAAAAATGTGATGGCCATAGCTGCAGGTATTGCTGATGGACTGGGCTATGGTTCGAATACGCGGGCGGCACTGATTACCCGCGGTCTGCATGAAATCATGCGCCTGGGACTGGCGATGGGCGCGAGGCAAGAGACCTTCATGGGCCTGTCCGGTCTTGGCGATCTTGTTTTAACCTGCACCGATAATCAGTCCAGGAACCGTAGCCTGGGTTTGTTGCTTGCGGAAGGTCTGACAGTCGATGAAGCCAGCATTAAAATTGGACAAGCCATCGAGGGTATCAAGACGGCAATGGAAGTCGGTGCGCTGGCCAAAACCTATAATATAGAGATGCCGATTACCGATCAGGTGATTAATGTCCTGCAAAATAGCTGTTCACCGCGCGAGGCGGTGCAGAATTTATTGACCCGGGAACAGAAAAAAGAAGTGTGAATTATCTGTTCCAGCCTTCCTTTTTCATCTAACTACTTCAAATTAATAATAAATAGCATGGCTTAGCGAAAGCCTTGTGATAAAAAAATCACTATAATTCAATATA